>FZPS01000059.1_pt442 | contig 20582 bp, 16 predicted proteins | sample 1817821 | NCBI WGS metagenome assembly FZPS01 (sample SAMEA104158645, study PRJEB21678) | metagenome | place: Germany | collected 2015-04-21 | reverse complement strand
TATTTAATTTATTACCTATTGTTTTATCTTAAATCTATAATATCTACTGATGGATATTCCGACTCATCAAATCGGAAGAAATCAAGAGAATAGGTCTGATGCATTATGTATTCCTTTACCATAATCTCACTTTCTGTCCTATCCCAAAGTCTGATCTTCAGATATAAAGGCAAGTTATTTGTCTTATCGACATACAAAATAACCGACTCAACCTCTTTATCTTTCTTCTTGTTCTTTAAGATGACTTCCACTATAGGCTTATTCTTATAAAGGGTTGACTCACCTATAGCAACATCAGGAAATCCTTTCTGATAGCTTAACAATAACCGATAAGGATTGATTGATTCCAGTTCTTCTTCTGTCGGATCTATGACATTGACCTCCTCATTAACCAACAAATAACTCCACTGCGTTTTCCCGTCAAACCAATTCTTCAAGTCTGAGGTTTCTAACTTAAAACACTCTCCTTGCAGATGTAATACTCCTTCTGATTTGTCCACCAATCGTTGATCTTTAGTGACTATCATGGTAAAATCAACCCGCATTCCACCGGCAGATTTTATGACTTCAGCAGTTTGATCAAGCACTTTACGAGCTTGCTTAGCTTGTTGCCCCCAAAGTGTTACCCCCAAGAGAACAAGAAAAACAGTACATACTATTCGTTTCATCGTACGTAATAACATCCAACTATTATAAATTGTTCAATTTCATTGACAGGTCTGCCTCATCAGAACATAACACCTCACGTGGCTTGCTTCCCTCACTAGGTCCCACCACTCCGGCAGCCTCCAATTGATCCATGATGCGACCTGCCCGATTGTAGCCAATAGAAAACTTACGTTGCAACATAGAAGTCGATCCCTGTTGTTGTATCACTACCATCATGGCAGCATCATCGAATAAAGGATCTAAATTATTCAGATCTATTTCTCCCGGAGCCAAGTCTGCTTCTTCTTGATATTCCGGTAAATCAAAAGCACTGGTATAACCTTGTTGTTTAGCAATATACTGAACAATACTATCCACCTCGGGGGTATCGATAAAAGCACATTGTACGCGAATAGGATCGGCCCCTTGCAAAAAGAGCATATCTCCGCGCCCAATGAGTTGATTAGCACCCGGACGATCTAAGATAGTACGTGAATCCATCATTGAAGAAACACGGAAAGCTACTCGCGCCGGGAAGTTGGCCTTTATTGTACCGGTTATGATGTTAGTTGTAGGTCTTTGTGTAGCAATAACCATATGAATTCCCACGGCACGTGCCAACTGAGCAATACGTGCTATAGGCAATTCAATATCTTTACCTGCTGTCATAATCAGATCACCAAACTCATCAATCACCACTACTATATAAGGCATATACTTATGCCCTTTATTCGGGTTAAGTTGTCGGTTAATGAATTTCTTATTGTATTCTTTTATATTTCGTACGTGAGCAGATTTTAATAGATCATACCTGCTATCCATCTCCACACAAACTGAGTTCAAAGTTTGAACCACTTTATTTACATCGGTAATGATGGCCTCTTCTTCCTCAGGTAGTTTAGCTAAGAAATGCTTCTCAATAGCTGAATAGATGCTAAATTCCACCTTTTTGGGATCTATCAATACAAATTTCAATTCAGCAGGATGCTTTTTATATAACAAAGAAGCAATTAGCGTATTCAGTCCAACCGATTTACCTTGTCCTGTTGCTCCGGCGACCAATATATGGGGCATTTTACTTAAGTCCACCATAAATACCTCATTCGTAATGGTTTTTCCAAAAGCCACCGGCAATTCATAATTACAATCCCTGAAGAGTTTTGTTCCTAGAATAGATCTTCCTGAAACAATTTTGGGATCCGAGTTAGGAACTTCAATACCAATGGTTCCTTTACCGGGTATTGGAGCAATGATACGAATTCCCAAGGCAGAAAGACTAAGCGCTATATCATCTTCCAACCCTCTAATCTTTGATATACGTACCCCTCTTTCCGGAGTTATTTCATAAAGCGTAACGGTAGGACCAACCGTTGCTTTGATTGTGTTTATTTCAATACCAAAACTCTTTAATGTATTGATTATTTTATTCTTATTCTCGTTTTGCTCTTCCATATTAATGGTAGGATCACTATCCACATAATCTTTCAGCAAATCAAGAGTAGGCAATCGGTAGTGTTCTAAATCCAGTTTGGGATTATAGGGTTGAAGATCTCTTTCTTCATATTCTTCATTTTCTTTAGCCACTTCAACTTGAAAATTAGGCTCGTCATCTTCTAAACTCTTCTTTTCTTCTGCTTTTCCGTTATTATTGACTTTAACAATCGGTTCAACGGGAATATCTATTTCCAATTCTATATTATGAGTTACCTTTTCTTTTTCCTCTTCCTCGACTTCATCTTCAATAAAATCATCTTCCAGTTCTTCTTTTTCTTCACTTTCCTCATTCAGATCCTTATCTTCCTTCTTTTTCTTTTTCAAATAGGAGAAAGAAAAGAAATAACGAATCCAACCCATCGCTTTTTTATTCATCAAGACTAAAATAGCTAAGCCGGAACCCAGTAAAAACAGAATAACTCCGGGAATTCCTATTTGTGAAATCAGCCACAAACTCACATTATAGCCATGAAGTCCGCCTAAATAGATAAAAGAATCTTTGTAGGTAGGCATTAATGTAAAACCTAAAAACAAGGAAAACCAAATAAGTAAAGCAAAACAAGACAAAAACCACTTCCATAATTTTACCCGTTTTACTTTCATAAAATGCAATCCCCCAATAGCCAGGAATATAAAAATGAAGATGGAAGAAAGGCCAAAGCAATCATTCATAAGGAAATTAGAGAGTCTTGCACCCCACGAACCGGCATAATTTTGTATTCCATTATCCGTTGCCGAGAGGTCAACCACGTCTCCTCCTTCCACTAAACTTTGATCTGCTGCCCCTGTAAAAAAGAAAGAGACATAAGAAATAAGAAAAAAGCCGGCCAGTATAACCATCCCTAATCCAATAAGGAAATGCAACGTTTCATGTTTAAAAAAAGCAACCAGCCTTTGATGCCATTTTAATCCTAAATCCTCAATACTCATATTTATCCTATAATATTTTTAGCCTAAATTCTATTTTAGGCAAAAATAGTAAAAATAAAAAAGATTTTCACGCAAAACAGCCACCATTGCATCAACAAGTTTCATTATTTATCAACTGTTTTACCTTCATCATTATTACTCTCTTATAGGACTCATTATTAATGATAGCCATAGGCTGACTTTTATAAGGGATAAGAGACTAATTAGCTTAGGAGTACTAAAAAATCAAATACACCGTCCACATACAATGAAAAACCAGAATCAAGACACCTGTTTATTGAACTATAAGATCACTCCTCTTTATTGGGGGTAATAATCTTCCAAAGGGAGAACCACTTCATCGCCAATGCTAACTCCAAAGATACCTGCACCTCCCTCTATATTAGAAGGAAATTTCACAGGAGGACTAAAAAAATCATCATAATCAACAGAATCATAGATATTCAGAGCCTTAAAGTAGAAATACTGCATTTCGGAGATACTAAGAAGTCTCACTGAAACAGACCCTCCAATACGTTTTACGTATTCATCACCATAGAAGCCCAAATACGCACTGAAGAAATAAGGGTCTCGAATGCTTGTAGTCATTGTATAAGTTCCATTAATGCGTGAATTATCAAACACACCATAATAGTTCTGTATAGTAGTAAAAAGCTCATTATCCTCTTCAACTTCAGTAGAAGGACGCCCATCAGTCAGTACAACATCTTCACGAACAATTAATGCTGCAACCCTTTTTTCGTATTTCGTTTCTATTTCAAGTGAGACAGGATCTTCTATATCAATTTCAAAATTTAGCTCCAATGCAATTCTATAATAGTTTGTCTTTTTCCCATCATCAGTAAAAGTTGTTTTTATCCGGATGAATTTTTCCTCAGAATAAGACCACTTATTTTGATTAGAATAAAATGTGGTATCTATTTTTTCTATTTGAGTGGGGCGAGGCACTATAACCTCAGATTGCACCTGATACTTATTATCATTGGTAGATACCTCAAGCTTTATCACATCATCTGGTAAAAAGCGAATATCTGTTTCATATCTATAATAGTCATATTCATTACAGGGAGATTTTGGTTTTGTTATATGATCTTTCAGTATTCCATTCACATAGATATCAATAGAAGCCTCCTTTACATAAGTTGTCCTCTCTCTTCCTGTAAGAGCCAACATAATTTCGTTTTTCTCTTTCTTAGCATCAAACAATGCATTTACAATCAGCTTAGGTGGATTTTCATCGATATTGAAAGGAATCTCATTTTCACATGAGATGGCAAGGAACGCAATAAAAATAATGTAGATGTATTTTTTCATTATAATCCAATTTAGAATCTATAAGTATATGATACGGAAGGGATAAAAGGTAGAATGGTTACTTTCTTTAAAATAGTCTTTGTCCCCCATCCTGAGTTGTTTTCTTCTGTTTTAGTTGCTCTATATATAAAAGTAGGATTCATTGCATTATAGACATTATAAATGCTTATACTCCATGTCCTCATCCCTCGTTTTGTTTTTTTATTAAAGTTAACTCCTAAATTAAGACGATGACTACTGGGCATTCGATAGTTATTTCTACTCTCAATATAATTAGCACTTTCCGCATCTTGAGTAGTTATACCGTCTACGGAAACATATCCACCACTATGGAAACCATCCGGACGTACTATAACGGTTTTTTCTTCTGCAATAGTCGTTACTCCTCCTGTGTAAAATTCCCAGGATGCCCCCACATCAATCCTATCGGAAAATTTGTGATTAACCACTAAGTTAAGATGATGCCTCCGATCGTATCTATATGGAAATCTTTTCCCATTATTAATCCCCTCTTTGGCAAATTTCCGATCACTTTTGGCTAAGGTATAAGCCAACCACCCTGTAGTTTTTCCAAGTTTTTTTTGTGCCATGAATTCAATACCCACAGCTCTTCCCTTTCCCATCTCTACTTTAGATTCCCAATTTTGAGATGAACCAAGAAAAGAAGCTCCATCTTTGTACTCCAACACGTTATACATGTTTTTGTAGTAAGCTTCCACAGAAAATTCAATTCCTTTAACTCCTGTATAGTAACCACCTATGGAGAATTGATGAGCCTGCATCGGTTTTATATTTGGAGTTGCAGGCACCCACAAATCGGTAGGCATTGTAATTGTGTAACTTGATAAAAGATGAATATATTGAGTCATTTTAGTGTATGCGGCTTTTAATGCAATATCCTCTGTCAATTGATAACGAGTCGATAACCTGGGTTGAAAAGAGGTGTAGGTCTTCCCTTCTACATTAAATAATGAGATATGGAACCCTAAATTAGCCTTGAAACGACGCCCAAGGGTTAAGTTGTTTTCAGCATAAAGATTTCCTTCATGTGCTGACAACTGGGAATCGGCCATACTTGTATAAGTAGTATCTAAGGGAATTCCGTTTTCATTATTTCGTATTCTTGAAGATTGAACCTCAGGTTTGAACTTATGACGCAAATACCCCCCTCCAAATTTAATGTGGTGATTGGGTAAAGGATGATAGTCGAAATCAAGGTTAAAAGCCAAGTCTTTTATACCTGAAGAATAATTGGAAGAGTAATTAGTTTCATAATTTCGAGTCAATGAACGATCAAAATATTTTGAATCGGTATTAAATTTATAATGCGTATAGGCCAGAGTGGCGTTACTGAACAATTTTGGGTTTATTCGGTAATTCCATTTTATAGCACTAAGAAAATTACCCCAATGTAGATCGGCATCATCTCCTCCTGCATATTTGTCATCTTCCTCTCTATAGCGGCTGTCCATTTTATCCCTTCCATGATACAGACTGATGTATAACCTGCTACGATCATTAAACTTATGATTTATCTTGGCATTCAGATCGTAGAAGAAGTAACCAAATTTATCATCACTACTCATAAAAGGCTTGGCAAACAAGTCCCAATAGGAACGACGACCGGATATATTGAATGATGTCCGATTCTTAATAATCGGCCCCTCAATTTGTAGTTTACTCGATAAAAGCCCCACACTAATTGTGCCATGGTATTTTTTCATATCTCCGTCATTGGTTCTAACATCAATAACTGAAGAGAGACGCCCCCCAAAACGAGCAGGAAAACTTCCTTTAAATAAACTGACTTTTTTAATGGCTTCTGGGGTAAAGACAGAGAAAAAACCAAACAGATGATCCACATTATACAAAGGAATCCCATCCAGTAAGATTAAGTTTTCATCGGCTCCTCCACCTCTTACATAGATACCGGCACTCCCCTCTGTTCCAGCTTGAACCCCCGGCATGGTTTGGATAGTTTTCATAACATCTGCTTCTCCCAAAAGTGCAGGTCCGTTCTTCATCACATCCAACGGAATATCGATAGCACCCATTTGGGTAGCATTTATACCTGTTTCAGATTTTTCGCCGTACACCGTTATTTCAGCTAATTTATTAGATGTATTAAGCTGTATGTTCTGTTCTATATTTTCGTTGAGGGTAATGTCTATAAGTTGAGGTTCGTAACCGGTGTATGAATATTGGAGTTGATTCATTCCACTGGTAATCGTTAAACTATAAAAGCCATATTCGTTAGTAATTGTCCCCTCTTTGTTGGTAACATCATATACATTTGCACCTATCAAACTCTCTCCCGAAACATTATCTGTAACAAACCCACTGATTGTGAATTTTTTCTTCAAGACCTTCCCCTCTTTTTCCTTTGTCAAGATGATATGATTACCCTTGATTGCATACTTTATTTTTTGATTATCTAAGGCTCTGTTTAAGACCTCACTGATTGTTTGATCTTCAAATCCAACCGTAATAGGGTGTTTTAACTGTATATCTTCTCCATATATAAACCGATACGGAGTGAGACCTTCTATACCAATTATAAAATCCTCTAAACCAGCGTCATTAAAATCAATGGTAATTTTAGAATTTGACGACTGAGAAAATACAATACTGCTTGATGTCAACAATATTAATAAAAGAGTTAATCGCATTTGAACCAAAATAAAGTTAATGATTGGGAGTTATTACTATCGTAGAATCCGTTTTTTTCCAATTAAAGTTTGCTGCACTTTGCAACAAGTTTAACATTTCATCAAGACTTTCTCCTTGTTCAAAGCGTGCAGTTACTCTATATTCTTTTAATGAAGGATCTTGAATGATAATTGAAACATTAAAATAATGCGACAAATCGACTGCTATCATATTCATCGTTTCATTATTAAATATCAACTTACCCTCTTTCCAAGCTATTATATCTTTCACGTTTTCATTATATTCTTTTTGAAGAGTTTCACTCGTTTTGCAGAAAAGAGCAGACTCGTTGGGCAATAGTACAATTGTATCATCATTCTGTCTATTACTTACCGATACAGAACCTTCAATAAGAGTTGTCTTTATATAATCATCTTTTGGATAAGACTCAACATTAAACTGCGTACCCAAAACTTTAATTTGGATATTTCCTGTAGATACAATAAACGGGCGTTTTTTATCTTTGGACACATCAAAATAAGCTTCTCCCTTTATTTCGACTTTTCGATTCTTCTTTTTGAATGCTGAGGGGTAGGTCATACTACTATAGTGACTTAACATTGCGTTACTGCCATCGGGTAAATGTATTTCTTGCGTAAAGTCAGCAGTAGCAACCGTTATCATCTTCGACTCCTTATTTAAATAGAATACAGCAGAAAGAGAAAGTATTAAAGCAACTGATGCTGCTGCAGCATATTTAGCAAACGATAACTGTTTGACTTTCTTGGTAATTAACTTCTTTTTCAATTTCCGATAACCTTTCTCTGCAGAATACTCCACACTTGGAGCAGATGCAGATTGAGAGAGTTGCTCTAAAAGTTTATCTAAATCATCCTCCGATAGATTGTCTTTTTTCATCTTTTTAGCCTTTTAATAATAAAGACAAGCAAAAGACAAAAACTCCCTACGCAGATTTATGAAAAATAGCTTTTTATTCTATTTTTTATATGGCGAATGGCTTTTTGGAGCTGAGCATCCACCGTTTTAGTGCTTATGTTTAATTGATTGGCTGCCTCTTTATAGCTTCTTTTTTGTTCGCGAACCAAAATAAACACTTCGCGACATCTTGGGGGCAATTCTTCCAAAGCACGGATATAGACAAGTACTAATTCATCATTAAGAAGAATATCTTCAGGGGTTTCACTTGTGCCGGATAATGTAGTGTCTTCATTTAGAATCAGAACCTCCTTCTTCTGTTTGGTCAAATAATTCAGAGAGGCATTTTTCAATAGAATAAAACAATAATTATCAAAATTACGTATAGCAGTAAGTTCAAAACGTTTATTCCAGAGAACCAAGAAAACATCAAGAACTACCTCTTGTGCCCATTCTTCTCTTTTAAGATAATAGATAGCAATACGAAAAAATCGGTCATACAATATATGATATAGTACTTCGAAATCTTTTTCACGTCCATGACGACCTAAATTAGCTAATCGTGTTTCTATCTTTTCATTACTTGACATAGGATACAAACCTATAAATACTATTTAAATTAACATAAAGAATTTATTGATTTGTAATTATTTTTATTTTAGTAGGAAATTATAATACTTCACCCCAGATAGTACTAATAATGAATCCACCAATCCTCTTTCAAATGTTTAATGTTTTAGTATGTATGACAAGATGAATCTCTGATATTTACAAAACTAAAAGTATCTATCTCAATTACTGTCGTCCTTCTTTTGGCTAAATAGCTAATCCTTTTAATAGGATATTTAGTCATTAATGAATAATAATATTTAATTCGATCTTTCTGTGGATAAACTGAATCTAATACTGTTTTCTTCTCTACTTATAAACTATCTAAATCAATAGAATCGAGTAAGCTTACACTATAATTGAAATCATATTTACTTCTGTTACTAGAACAGATTAAAACAAGCACTACCACAATAATAAAACTAACAACTGTCTTTTTCATTATTCCAAACACTTATTAGAAGCTCTGCTTCTTAAAGCAAAACGATCCGGTTATTTTTATAATAACTCAAAACCCTCTACTATTTCCAGAACATACCCTTCTCCTAAAGTAGAAGCTCCTTCTCCAAAAAGAAAAGGAGCATTGACTCCAAAATCAGTACCTAATAGTTCACTGAAGATAAAATGGATGTAAACCTCACCCTCTTCACCTGGACTAAATTGATCTCTGTCTATCAATTCTATAGAACCTGAAGTCATCGACTTTTCAATGAACTTAAAAAGAGGTCTATATCCTGATATAAAAGGAGCCTTTCTCTTTCCTTCTCCCTCATAGAGTTTAATATAAGCTTTAATCTTTATCATTTCACCTTATTCTATTGCATAAAACTCCATTAGAATTCTTCGTTAATGGTTAATATATAGATCGAAGCATTCTATAACCTAACAGCTCATTTTTTATACATACCCTCTAAAGAAGTATAGGATATTTACTTTTTATATAAAGCTGCGTTTCAAGTTCAAACTGTAATCTCATGGGCCTACTTATTCATTACACTATATCTAATACTTTAGCTGATGCTATCAAATGATCTGTATCTATATTGATAATATTCAAATCAGAAGCCTCATCAGAATCCCCACAACTATGGCTACGGTAAAGCTAAGAAATGTACCAATCATAATATATTCGGTTTTCTTTATATCAGACGCATCCTTTAGCTCTCCAAATCGATATATCGATTTGGCGGCAAGCACAAAACCAATGGCTTCATAGACGGAAAGACACATGAATATCAAGATCAAGATCCGCTCCAAATATCCAATCCACTGGCCAGCATCTGTAAGCCCATCCTTCCCTCTTCCTTCTTCCCATTTCCGGGTAGATACATACAAAAAAACGGAGGTGGGCTTAAGAATAAGAATAAAGCCCGCCAAGTACATCCAGAAGGCCTGAGTTTCAAGAAGATTTTTCATTTCCTCCCAAGCAATCGCCACTTGCTGAGTCGCGAAGAGCCACAAGACGATTATTACAACTAAATGCATCAGTTGATCAACAATGAAGTATGCAATAGATTCTTTTTGCTTCGACTTCCACAGATCAATGCCATAATGGGTAACGCCTATTAACAAGGGGATATACCAGGCTTGCCAATAACCTACTAAAAGGTAGGCTAACAGTGCGTGCATTAAGGCATGCAGGAATTGAAAGATTTGTTTCCCCTCCCGTTTTTTCTGAACAAAAGATTTAGGCTGGAAGCAGAAATCAACCAGAAGATGAGAAAAAATCAATTTTATCAATACTAAATAAACCATAACCAAATCTTAATCATAGAATCTTTCTATCAACACTTCAAACCTTTCTATAAAAACCCGTAAAGCATTTCCACCATATTGCAATGACTTATTTACCGCTTGAGGAGTAACTTTCAGCTTTTCCGCAATGGATTTTTGGGTATCTTCTCTTAACAGATATTTATAGGTTATCCTTGCCTGATTATCAGAGAGTCTTCTCAAAATAGTATCGGCCATATAACATTCTGTGTCAAATTCAGCGTTCAAATCTTTATTCGAAGTTCGTATAATGAGTCGATCGGCTCTCTTCAATAATTCAAAAGCTCTTCCTGAATGTCTGAAAGCCTCTCCATCTGAAATATTTATGGTTTCCCTTAAATAGTCTATTGTACCTATTCCGATAGAGAGGCGTGCATCCCAAGTGGAGCTTTTCTTTGTGGTTGAAGCTTGTAACTGCTCTCGTGAACACATTAACCCCAAACGAATCAACAGAGCGACTCTTAAAGTATCTTTAGCATTAGTCACTTTGACTTGAAATGAATCTCCTCGATAGATTTCAAAATCTATCGCTTTATCAGTTTCATCTGTAGAGGATAATTCAGCCATAGTTTGATTTAAATTTTGAATCAAATTATCTCTGTCTTCCCTACTAAGCCTTGTAGAACCGACTATATCACCGGTTATTATACCATAAATATGCATAACTCCATTTTACTTTGTAGTAAAAGTAATATAATTATCGAGATAATCAACACCAACAGGTTGATTATTGCAAATCAACCTCACAGAGTTGATTATTGATCATAAAAAAAGAGAGTAATAGCTTGAATCATATATTTCAAGTTCCTTATTCTGGTGTTTCAGTACTTTTCAAAAGGGGAAACAGCTGAACAATGTTCATTAAAAACGCTCACATTCAAGGGATTATCCAATCTCTAAAAACCTCTAACCATTCACTATCAATCGGACGAAAGCTTTTTTAAAAAACTCTTAGAAAAAGTTATTCAAGATATTATATAGATAGGTTAGAAAACCTAAGCATTAGGATGGGAGGAAGAATTATCTTCTTCTTTCACAATTCTTCTTCTATCTCGAAAAATAAGGATGATGGATATAATATAATAAGGAGTAGGGCAATTCCCATTTTTATGATATAAGGAGTCGATAAAAACTCATTATGCGAAGTCATGGCTATAATAAATATAGAGATTATTGGCAGTAGAACGTATAATTTCATCAGATTTTTCCTTTTAGCATTTATCTTGAGATACATTACAAGTGTAATTTACGTAGATTAAAAAAAGGTCAAACAGATTTTCAGAATAATACAACAAGAGACCTCTTTTTAGCAGTTTTTGGTCGGTCTGGGACTGAACCTCCTTATAACCCAGACCGATGCCTCTTCGGTCTGGGTTATAAGGGGCTTTGGTCTGGGACCGATTTATTTTCACCCTTTCCGGTAATCATTAACCTTCTTACCTCTAATTACTATAAAGAATAGGGCATAAACTTATACTATGAATCTATACTTAGACCTATTCAAGTGATGAAATAAATAATTAAGAAGGGGAGATTCCGATTTTTTTGACCTTCCTAAATTAAAGTAAATGAAATAAGATTTTATTCAGTAAAGACAAAAACAAAGGCAGTGAATTTAATTCACTGCCTTCTATAACTTCACAAAAAAACATTGTAAATAAGATACTATCAAAAACTTACTGTTTTTCCATAGTCATCCACATATAGTTAGATAAAAACGGATTATTCGGATCACTAAAATCCACATAGTCGAAGACATAAATTTCCTCCCCATCGTCCTCAAAATCAAACAATGCAAAACAGAATAAATCTATAGGACCAAGCCATCCTCCACCATCCTCAAATTTGATGTTAAAACCTCCTACTTCTTCATTCCAAACACCAACATAGGAATATCGAGGGTCTATCGTAGGTTGCCCTTCTATATCAGAGCTAAAGAGTCCAAGAAAAACATCATATTCTTCACCATCAGTTACAGATATCCCTCTACCTACTTTTTGCGGTCTGATATGCACAACGCCATTTGCAGAATCATACTGCATCTCAAAATCAAATTCCAACCCACTTACAGTATAAGATATCCCTTCTTCTTTTTCCGAAAGAGTTATAATACGTTCAGCAGGACTCAACAAAAAATCAGTAAAAGACAACTTAAAGGTTCCTATGAAGTCACTATACCCAAACATCTGGTTAATTATCAACGGGATTGTTTTTTCTGCCATTTTCAAATTTACTATAACTGATTTTCTTGGAAACTCTGTTTTAGTAGCAGTGAAAATTACTTCATCTCCATCAATAGCATAGGTAAGCCAATTGCAATCATCCGGAATTTCTACAAGGAAAGGTTGCGAACTGTAAACCATAATTGATTTATTACCACCGGTTAAATCATAGCCCAAGTTTTTTTCTCCATTTGGAAGATAGAACACCCCTCCAGCTTGTATCACATTAACCAACAGAGGTTTTTCGTTTCCGGATGTAATAGTTACAACCGTATTACGTCCTTCTATGCTGGTATTAGGGGTTACATTCAACTTAATTGTATTATCCGAAATGGTATAGGTACACCAATCGGCCTCAATTGTAACTTCAAAAGGAGCTTCGGAAAACACCTCTATGCTTCCCTCTCCTCCCTTATCTTCAAAAGAGACATTAGAGTTTACTATTTTTAAGGAAACTCCATCCATATCATCATCACTCGAACACCCTGTAAACAGTAGACAGAATGCTGCGAATAATAGTATATAATATATATTTTTCATATCAATGTATAAGTTTACTGTTTCTTCATTACTACATTAGAAAAGAAAGCATCAGTAGAAATCAAGTAGTATGTATTATTTTCCAGAAGAACCATTAAATAACCAATATGTGAACTACTCGGATTATTACTTTTAAAGGTTAACGTAGGATTAGTAGGATGCTCATCATCTTCACCGAAATACTTAAGATCAGTACCTATATTTAGGCTCGTTCCACCCATCCAATTAACAATGTGCAAAGAAGCATTAGCATTTAAATCTCTTACAAGGTGAGAAGTTACATAAATCCTTCCTAAGCTTCGATCATAAGTCATTACATAATCAAAAGAGAGAGTCCCGGATATTATGTATGATTTATTCTCCACTAAAGGTTTAAGCGTAGCTATCTTAGATTGATTTCCTCCATTTAAATCAGTCCAAGAAAAACTATATGTTCCAATATATTCTTCATAAGATCTGTAGCCTTTAGGATAATACCCTTCCAAAACCACATTATCATTTTTGAAATTTTGGGTTACCGGATCCCATTCCAAAGCAGATAAAGTAACCTCACCTATAGTAACCGGCTCATAGAATTTAATCCCATTAGTGGTATACAGTATATTCTGTGAGGTTAGAAGCGATGCATCCGATGTATAAAAAGAAAATAGTCGAGTATTATAATCATCAGTAACAAAACCCACCTCATTGCCATTTACCATTAATTTATATGCCGGATAATAGCTCTTATCACTCATTTCTAAAACTGCATCAAGATATTCATCCCAGTCTACCGATTCGTTAAGGCGGCTCATTTCTATTTTATTTCCATGTCGCTTTCCTCTCATTAAAATCTTATCGGGAGTCACCTCATCCAGAATGAACTCATAATCACCCGCATCACCATCCCTATCATTACTTCCTTTAGGTTCTGAAAAAACGTGGAAGATTTCATTATAGGTGTTGAAACTGAGAACCGGCCCCATATCGGCAATCAAGCTATACATTGAGTTTACTTTTGTCTTAGCCGAATAGTTAGCAGTACTTACTTCCGAAGCAATTACTACATTACTGTTTTTATCGAATTTACAAAAGTAAGTGAATCCTCCTTTTTTATTAGGCTCTTTCTCTGCATAATATTCCATCAACCAGCCATTAGGAGCTGCAATAAGGATCTCCTTTGCTTCCTTAAGGGCAGCATTCATTCTTTCAGCCGAAGAGGAATTAAAAATATCATCCTCCTCATTGGTACACGACTGTACCAAAATAAAGCCAAAGGTTAGTATTAAAAAGCATTTTATATATTTCATATCAATTCGTTTTTAAATCAGTATAGTCAAGCAAATCAATTTCAGCTGAACGTCGCAAAATAATATCACGCAAATCGTCTATATTAATGCCCCAAGACTCTTGTAAGTATGATCTAACAAATTCAAATTTCTCTAAAATGAGGGCAGAACCTTCAGCACCTGCTATATTAAGCATACTCTGCCAATATTCAGGGGTATTAGTAACATAAATTGAGAGATTCTCAGCAAAGTCCTCGTTAGCTTCCGACATGGCATAAGGTGAAACAAAACCAGCTTTAAAAGCTTTTTCATCTGGGATTAGATACCAGTTTCCACTCACATAGTCAGCTTGTGATATCTTCTCAAAGCTACGATCGTAATGCTTAGTCTGCGTTAATATGTGAGTAAATTCATGATGCATTGTCTTAAAGTATAACTCATTCAATAGATCTACATCAATATTATTGATATCAAGATAATTCACCATATAAAGAGTAACCTTAAGTCCTCCTTCTGCCGTACCCAATATCATTGTACCATCATTATTATAGGCCGGGGACCCAATTAAATGGATTACTCTGGGAACATACATTTTGGTAAAATCGGTTCCTGCCATTTCATTATAAGCCTCTAGCCAGAGATGTTTAACCAGTTTTGCCAAAACAATGGATTTATCTGTATCTGCAGGAGATAAATAGTGTTGAAAAGAAGATTCAATATCTTCCTTTTTGTACATGAATCTGATGTTATAAGGTGCTCTATAGTTTACTTCTAACCATTTATCAAAATCACTCCACTCACTGGGGTCTTCATCAATAAAAATACTGGTTCCTGAAGGATCATCATCGCTGCATGATAAGCACATAACCGAAGTGCAGCAGACGAAGGTAAGTATATAAATTATTTTTTTCATTTTTCAATTTTTATTGTATATAATGCTTTCAAATTATCTTGGATTAGGCTCTAACCCTCCACTTATAACATCGGCAGGTATTTGGAATACCCGGCGAAGGTCATCAGCAGGCAAGAAATCTGTTTCAGTAATCTCATCACTTACTTTACGCCTATAGATTTCTATTCCATAACGTTTGATGTCAAACCAACGCAAGCCTTCGTGTATGGTTAATATACGTCTTAAATGAAGTAAGCATTGTGTCATATTTTCTTGATCTCCTGATTCAATGACAAAATCCGGATTAATTTTTTTCTTCGGAGTAGGTGCAGTTGGCGTATAGAAACTCAATGTTTCGTAAAAGTTGGTTATGTCATCCACAGTCACGGCTGTTCCTATAGTATAATTCATCATAAAGGCATTCAGATCGTCAACAGCCTTATCATACTTTTTAGTCCTGATATAAGCCTCAGCACGGCACAACAACAGTTCATCGGTTGTAAATGGAACATTTATGATATAAGCAAAACCAGTACCGGCAATTGGATCAAGAGCTTTATAATAATATCCCACTTTCCGAACTACAACTTTATTTAGATCAGCATTAGTCAAGGTACCTTGATATACAAAGTCAGGATTCCCCATATTACCCCAAGGTGTTTGTGTTTCCACTGTTTCTGATGAACTGATTCTTTCATTATGGCTATATCGTCTTCCTAGAGCATAAGGACCACCAATAACTCCCCAGAAGGAGGATGAAGAAACATTCAAAAGAGTAGCCGGATTATCCACATTGATATATTCATTGGTTTGGAAATCATAATTTACGCCCAAACTACCTGAATAAGCCCAGTCTCTTAGTTTAGAAGGAGTTCCTGTACCTAATACCTTATCGGCATATTTTATCACTTCATCCATTTCTCCCAGATATAAGTAAACACGCGCAGCAAAAGCATACGCTGCATCCTTATTGAAGTGATATTTGGGTATAACATAACTATTGTTATCTATCAAAGGAAGCCCTTTAGTCAAATCATCTAGTATATTCTCATACACCTTAGCTACCGTACCTCTCTCTCGCGAAGGATTAACAACTGTTTCCGGTTGAGTAATATAAGGGATACCCAAATCGTTATCACTGGTAGAACCATACTGTTTAGAAAATAGATTCACCAGAATAAAATGAGAGTAAGCCCGGCAAATCAACGCTTCACCTAGCTGCGCATTCATAGACTCCGGTTGACTGCTATTTTCAATGAATTCAATGGCCACATTAGCTGCAGAAATGGCTGTATAACATTCTTCCCAAATATGATGGGGAGAATCCATACCCGCTTCAGTTATTTTACCCCACGAAAAAGCCTCTCGTTGAAGCACGTCAAATTCCCAAGATCCACCTTCTGTTTCATCAGTGTTATCTGATGCCATTTCACAGAGATAGTAAAATGAGGCATTGGGATAGGCCGAAACCAACAGATTCTTTACATCATCTTGCGACTTAATTTCCGTTCTTTTATCCGGAATTTCATCCAGAAAGTCATTACAGGAAACCAATCCGGAGAATACAACCCCTAATAATAGTATATATATTGTTTTTCTCATTTCAGTATTCATTTTTTATTTATTTAGAATCCTACCCTTAATGTCATTGTAAACTGCTTTGGCACTGGAGCGGAAACACCACCTGAACGGAAGAATTCCGGATCCTGTCCGTTTAGCTTAGAGTCAGAATAGATTAAGAAGAGGTTTGTTGCTTGTAATTTTAAAGAAAGATTGTTAACGGTTTTACCTAGAAGGGATTTTGGGAAATCATAAGTCAGGGAAATCTCTTTCATTCGGATAAAACCACCATCTGCAATTCGTGCATCTGTATAGTTATACGCATTGTATAGTCTTTTTAAGTCTGAATCATTTTCCACCTGTCTTCTATGTAAAATAGTAGGAACATGCGTATAAGCTTCATCACCCGGTAAAGTCCATCGGTTTTTAAACTCTTTAGGCATAGCGGTCAAGTCATTATATTCACTTCTAAATACCGGATCTAATCGTACCTTATTACCAAAAGAATAAGTCAGGAATACATTTAACCGGAAGTTCTTATACTGGAAGATATTTCCCATACCACCGGTAATTGTAGGATCAGTAGAACCTTCATACTTAAGGAAACCCAAATTTTCTCTTTGCTGGAAATCAATATCTTTCGGATCAATCCTATTTCCTTCTTCATCTTTAAGAGTAGGCATTCCATACTTGTCTAAACCATCAAACCGGTATGAGAATAATCCTCGATTTGGATATCCTTCCATCGTGAAACCTGTACCAGTAACTAAGCTGAACACAGAAGTTTTAGTTTTCAGATCGGTTACTTTTGTTTTCACGTGAGCAAAGGTTAAGTCTGTATTCCAGGTAAAATCTTTTTGAGCAATATTACGTGTTGACAAGGTAAGTTCCACTCCGTGCGAATCCATATCAGCCACATTAGCAAATTGATTGATACCTACTCCGGTTCCAATCGTATTTTCTATTCCAATCAAATCATAATTCTTACGGGTAAACCAATCAAACACTACATTGATTCGATTATTTAAGAAACCCATATCAAGACCTAAGTTAAACTCATTCTTCTTTTCATAGGTAAGTTCACTATTTTCCTGATCGACTATCTGTAAGCCATTCTCTATTACATCAGCAAAGGGTCGGTTAGGCTTATAGCTTTGAATGATAATCTTAGAGTTTGTTATTTCATTAGCCGGATTGTCAGCCGTTAAACTATAGGAAGCCTTTAACGTGAAATGAGATAACACTGAATTAAATTTCTCAAAGAAATCTTCTTCGTGTGCATTCCAAGCCGCCGCAACGTTCCAAGTGGGCAACCAACGTGAAGACTTAGATTTTCCCAATCGATTAGATCCTTCATAGCGTAAAGTTCCCGAAAAGGTATATTTCCCTTCGTAAGAATAACTCCCCATTCCAAAGAAAGCAGCTTGTCTGTTTCTTTCAGTTTCTAACGAATAGTAATCCTTTCCTTCTTCAACTCCTTTTTTGAAAAACTGATAAACATAGAAGGGTATTTCTCCTTTGGAATATTGTTGCCCCCAACCTGTGAAAAAGGAATGGTCACGATCGAATGAATTAACCTCCATACCCCCATAGAAGTTGGTAATATGTTGATTATTAAATGTTTTATTCCAAGTACCACTGGCACGGAAATCATATCCGGCCATTCTATAATCATTCCGATAATAGATACCCCCTTCAGGAAGAACACTAATATTCAAGTCACCAATTGCATCGGGGTCTTTATATAACAGTGGGTTTTTTTCACGAATGATGGGATCATCCATCGCACGGTAGGACATGGCTTGGTTAGAATGATCTAGAACTTTATGCTCTTGCGATGTCGTTTTATATTTGAATGCACCCAGCACTGACAAGTCGAGCGTAGGATGAACTTTCCATTTTAATTCTCCCTGGAATTTCAAATCCACAATATTCAAATCAATGTAATTGGAGTTAAGTTCATTAAACACATTAAACGGAGCATAATTACTAGTATAGTACACATCCTTATCGAGCACCCTACCTGAATTCAAAGCGTAGCTATAAGGATTTATATCGAAATCACGTTTCACCATTCCATTAACCACATCATCATCTTGACTTAATGTTCCCGGTGCTCTTTGCTTACGATAAGAGGCATTAGTTATCATATTAAACGAAAGATTATCCATGACCTTATAAGTCGTATTTAAGTTTCCGGTATATCTTTTGGTTTGACTCTGTTTATACCACCCTGGGTCTACCATAACACTGACAGAAGCATAAGTTGTTGCTTTTTCTGATCCGGAAGATATACTTACCGAGTGATTATGCATCACATTTAAGTTGAATAACTCATCGAACCAGTTTGTATTTCTCATCTCTCCACTACGCAAATAATCATTCATTGCATTTGTAGTATGATCTAAGGCATAGGTTTGTGTAATAGGATCATAAGTATTAATTAAGTGATACATCTTCCCATAGATTCCACTATCACTTGCCCGCATGGTTTCAGCAAGATTCAACCACCCTTTTTGTTGCATTTCACGGTAAACCCCCATTTGTTCCTGTGAGTTCATGATATTGAAATTCCGATAGTTCGGTTTCATACGAATAGTAAATTCACCCGTGTAGTTTATGCGACTGACTCCGGCTTTTCCTTTTTTGGTTGTAACTACAATCACGCCAGCCATTGCACGGGCTCCATAAATAGAGGTTGCAGAACCATCTTTCAGTATTTGAAAACTTTCGATATCATCCGCATTAAGTCCGGCTATGGCAGAGCTGATCAAGGTAACCGCATCTCCAGAGGATAGATTATCAGCATCGATACCAACCATATCTTCCATTATTACACCATCTACAACCCACAATGGTTGAGAACTTCCATAAATTGAAGTAGCCCCACGTACCCTTATCTTGGGAGCAGTACCAAAAGTACCTGATATATTTTGAACGGAAACTCCGGCAGAACGTCCTTCCAAGGCACGCCCCACATCTGCCAACCCATCGAGTTTCACATCTTCTCCTCCTAATTTGTCAGTGGCTCCTGTAAATAGACGCTTATCCATAGTTACCATACCTGTAACCACCACCTCTTCTAATTCCAAACTTGTACTTTTTAGGGTAACCACCATATTCTGAGCAGCTTTTTCTTCTTGCTTTTCATAGCCTATAAAGGAAAAAACCAGAATGGAATTGCCATTAGGTACTTCAATCGTGAACTTTCCATCAATGTCTGTTAGCACTCCTTTTGTTGTATTCTTCAGTACAACCGTTGCTCCAATAACGGGTTCACCGTATTCATCTACAACTGTGCCCTTAACCGATTGTGCTTGTGCTAAAGCATATCCTATGCCCAGCAAACAACACAATAGGGTTAATGTCAACTTTCTTTTCATAAACACATTGTTTAATTAGTAAATTAAATTCATTTTTTGTTTGCAATAATCTCTCTATGAAAGAGAATCTCCTAAATATGTTAATTCTTTTATATTTATATTTCTTAATAAAAAAACCGATTGAAAACTTACTTCTCACAATTCTCAAAAGAATAAACACACAATAAACTAGCAATTTAGCCATTCAAAGGAACTATAGAGAGATTCGTTTTCTTTTCTAAATTTCAAAGATATGGATTAGTTTAATAATTAGCCATAAAAGTATTAATTTTTTTTTAATATTGCATAAATTATATCAATTTACATCAATTTTCTTATTTTCATCAACAGAATGTTTTTTGATGTTAGCTATATTCATTTATTG
>FZPS01000052.1_pt73 | contig 20584 bp, 17 predicted proteins | sample 1817821 | NCBI WGS metagenome assembly FZPS01 (sample SAMEA104158645, study PRJEB21678) | metagenome | place: Germany | collected 2015-04-21 | reverse complement strand
ATTTATTTGTTTGTGCTAAGATATATATAGAATTTAACACTCCGAATCGTCGAGAGTGGGGGAACCAATTTCTGGGGTGAATCAAGTAAACTTGAAAGGACACTTAATATCCTTAACCCGTCAGCTAACCTCATAGGAGTTATTAAGCGTGTGAAGGTTAAAAAATACTATGGAAAGGGTTTTTGTATGGAGTTGTTAATTCTAAAAGTGGCCATTATTTTAGTGGTCGGATTCATCGGTGGTAAAGTTGCTGAAAAGTATAAACTACCAAGTGTGTCTGGATATTTAGTATTCGGGCTTTTTTTAGGACCATCCGTTGGTCTAATATTCAAAGGGTTTGAAGGCGTTATTACAGCCCAAGACCAAGATAGTTTAAAATTTATTAGTGAAATTGCGTTATCATTTATCGCGTTTTCAATTGGTTCGGAGTTCAACTTAAAGAGACTACTCTCATACGGTAAGAATGTTACAAGCATTACAAACCACGAAGTATTGTTCGCTGTAGTTCTTGTCTTCTTAACTTTATTCTTTATTCCAAAACCTGCACCAATTATGAATGGTTATGAACCATTTAGTAGAAACAATATCGCTATTGGTTTAATTTTAGCTTCAATGAGTGCAGCAACAGCACCAGCTGCAACATTAATGGTCATGCGTCAGTATCGCGCATATGGTCCAGTAACTAAAACAATTTTACCAGTTGTAGCAATGGATGATATTCATGGTATTGTAATTTTTGGTTTCTTAATTTCAATTGCCAAAATGTTAACATCTGGTGAAACATCCAATGTCTTCTTAATGTTTGCAAAACCGTTCGCTGAAGTGTTCGGTTCAATATTACTTGGTGGTATAATAGGTTATATACTTGTATTTGTTACAAAGAAAATAAAGAAGTCTATGAGCGATTATCAAATTGTATCGGTTACAGCAATCTTACTAACAATGAGTTTAGTCTTAGTATTTAATAATTTATTATCAAAATATGATTTAAGTTTTTCAACACTTCTAACAAACATGATGGTTGGTGCAATGGTTGCTAACTTAATTAAAAAACCAGATGATACGTTTGCATCTGTAAATAACTTCACATCACCATTCTTCGTAATTTTCTTTACAATTGCTGGGGCAAGTTTAGACTTAGGTATTTTAAAAACAAGTTTCCTTGTATCAATTCTTGCATTAGTTTATATTTTAGCCCGTGGATTTGGTAAATACTTTGTGGCTTATGTTGGTGCGAAAAAACGCAATATGGAACCAACCGTTCAAAAGTATATAGGGTTTGCCCTTCTACCACAAGGCGGTGTATCACTAGGATTACTTGTAATTGTGATGCGTCAAATGCCTAACTTCTATCCACTCATCTCAACAATTATCATGTTGAGTATCTTAGTCTATGAAACAACAGGGCCAATCTTCGCTAAGATTGCAATTTCTAAGGCAGGTGAAATTAACGGCCTAGATCGCCTTGAAGAATTATCATCAGTTGATGATCTATAGGAGGAAAATATATGCATGCTTTATTCATAGTGCTTAACGATTTAAGTTATTTAGATCAAGTACTAAAAACGCTCGTTGAGTTAAAAGTACGTGGGGCTACGATTTTGGAAAGCGAAGGGATGGCAAAAGCGGTTCTAAAAAGTGAAGGCCTAAATATGTTGCTTGATGGAATTATCAAAAGCAATCAAACAAAAGATGTCGGTTCAAGTAAAACAATTTTTACTGTTATTCCTGACTATCAAGACATTGATGAAATCGTATCTAAAGTTCGTGAAGTGTTAACACACTCAGAAAAAAATGTTATTGGCTTTATGTTTACAGTTCCTGTAACAAATATTTATCCAATCAAAAAGCATTAATAAAAAATCGAGGGAGAATTTCCCTCGATATTTTTTTTACTCTTCATTATTGTTTTCTTGCTCATTCAATTGTTTTTGAATATCGGTAACGTTTTTAACATCCTCTAACTTTTTAATAATCTTACCATGTGTAATATCTAAATCCTCAACACTTTTATTGAGTTGAATAATTCTGTTCTTATGGGCATCAAAGCGATCAACAAACCGTTTAAAATCATCACCAATATCATCAATAAGTTTTAAGATGCTTTCTGCATTGGAACGTTTTTTGTAATCCTTTAAGACGACCTGGATCATTTGAATGATTGTAATTATTAATGATGGAGATGCAAGTACCACACGTAATTTACGGGCATCTTCAACCAAGTCAGGAAAGCGTTTATAAATATCCATAAATACCGCTTCAGCCGGAATAAACATAATTGCATATGGTGCTGTAACACCATCGATAATGTATTTGCTAACTTCACGAATACGTTCTTTAACGTTTGTTTTAAATGTTTTAGCATATTCAGTAAGTTCACTTGTTGATAAACTATCGTCGAGTAATTTTATATAGTTTGTATATGGGAATTTCGCATCAATAGACAGTGGCAAGCGATCTGTTTCTGTTTGTATGTAATAAACAAAATCTACGATAGGTTCTACTTTTCCTTTTGACGTTACGATTTCTTTCGCACCATATGTTTTTGATAAATTAACTTGTTTGTCATAAAACATTTTCTCTTTATCTTCACCAAAGATGTTTTCAAAGATTTGTTCTAAAATTCCTTCACCAAAGTTACCACGAGATTTTTGATCAGCTAAAATACGATTGAAGCGATTAATTTCGTTTTGAAGGCTTTCCATTTGTTTATTGGATGTCTCAAGCAATGCCATTTTTTCAATAAACTCATGCATTTTCTTTTCGTTTTTTTCAAAACCTTGTTCAAGTGATTTTTTTACTTGGTCTTTCAGTTCATCCATTTGTGTTTGAATACGATTTTGCACAGTTACATTATGATTGTTTAAACGTTCATTATTTTGAGTATTTGAATCATTAATTTCCTTAAGTAATTTTGTTTTAAGTTCGTTAATTTCTTTCGTTGTTTTTTCTAACAATTCAGATACTTGTTTTTGATTATTTGTTGTAACTTTTTCAGATTTTATATCGAAATTATGTTGAAGCTCTGTAATCTTTTTTTCTGTTTCTTTTAAAAAGTTTACGATTGTTTCTTGGTTGCTTTTTTCAAACTTTGCAATGTTTTCACTTATCAAACTCTTAAAAGCATAAAGTTCATCTTTTTGATTAGAAACACTTTTATTTAAATCCTCAACAGTTTTTAGACGACCATCTTCAAGATACTTTTGTATGAGCAAACTGTCAATGTCTGTTTGCACTTTTGATTTTTTGAAAAATGCTAAATAAACCATAAACGCTATCGCGATACATATTAAGATAATAACGATAATTAGTAATGTCTCTATCATTCGAATCCCTACTTTCTTTAAAGGTATTTTAACATAGTTAAAGCGTTCATACAATGAACGATATTTAAAATCATCTGTGAACGACTATAAAATAAATTATGATATACTTAATAGTGGTGATAATTGTATGGAAATTAAAAGATTTGTACTTGGTCCAATCCAAAGTAACTGCTATATTGTATCAAAAGACCAAGAAGCATTAATTATTGATCCTGGTTTTCCAGAGAAAGTCCTAATTGAATATTTAGAGAAAAATAAACTAACACCTAAATTTGTATACCTTACTCATGGTCATTTTGACCATTGGGGTGGTCTAAAAATGTTAAAAAATCAATATCCTAATTTAATTGCCTGTGCGCCAACTAAAGACAAAGTTTGGTTGACTGAAGGTGAATATAACCGCTGGGGTTATGAAGCACCTATTGATCAATATGTTGATGAAAACGATAAAATTATGTTTGGTGGTAAAACATTTAATATCATGGAAACACCTGGTCACTCAAACGGTGGTACTATCTTATATACCGATACCTTTGCTTTTACAGGTGATACTTTATTTTATCAAACGGTAGGTAGAACAGATATCCCATTTAGTGATATGAGAACTTTATATTTTAGCATCAAGCGCATGTTTAATGAACTTGATGATCAATTAATATGTTATCCAGGTCATGGTAGAGAAACATCGATAGGGCATGAGAAAAAATACAATCCATTTGTAAGATAAAAGGCCTAATAAGGCCTTTTTTTATCGTTTATTCAAAATTACCAACGTTTCGATACTTGTTGTTTGTGGGAACATACGGACAGGATACACACGAATAATATCATATAGATTATCGAGTAATCTTAAATCCCGTGTTAATGTCTTTAAGTCACAGGACATATATATAATTTTTGAAAACTCTTCTTTCAATAGATGTGTAACAAAGTTACCACTTAATCCACTTTTTGGTGGATCTAGGATAATTGTGTTTGCATCTTTAATTTTATCTTTTTCTAGTAAAACATCTCCATGAATAATTTTAACATTTCGAATATTAAATTCTTCTTTAATTTTCTTAGCATATTCAACATTCGCTTTTTGTATTTCTACCATAAGTACTTTTTTCACTTTATCTTTGATGTAAAAACCGATACTACCTACACCACTATAACAATCGATGACAATGTCATCTTTATTGACATATTCTTTGATTTTGTCATAAGCAAGTTTCGCTACACTACGATTCACTTGGAAAAAAGTTTGATCGCTCATATAATACATTTGATTACCAAGCGTTTCAGTAAGTTCATTTTTGCCATATATTAAATACGATTCATCTGAAATAATTACAGATGGAACTTTTTTAATATTAACTGTGATACCAACAACTTCCTTAAAAGCTTGTAAAATTTCTATCAGTTCATGTAAACCTTTAAATATCTTCTTATCACTGACTAGGGTAACTAAAACGCTATTTTTATCATTTACTCTAAAGACAACATGTTTCAAACTCTGAGAGTTTTCAATACGACTTGAATTTATTTTATTAATGAGTTGATTAACAAGCTCACTAACTAAAATAAAATCATTTACTTCAATTAGTTCAATAGGTTGTTCCTTAAACAACCCCAACTTAATTGTTGATTCTTTTAATACATGAAATACGGCTTTATTACGATAGTGATAAAAGTTGCTGTCAGTAATTGTATCACAAACATCAACAGACTTCTTAAGTACCTTTTCTAGATTAACCTTAGTAACCTGTTTTTGCCATACTAGTTGGGCATCGTCTTTTAGGTGATATAAATCAAGACTTCCAAGTGCATAGTTTTCGTCTTTACGATCCTTAGATTTTTCAATAATTTTTGTTGCACGACCAAAAGCAATATTTTTCTTAATCTTTTCAATTTTTATTTCAGCAAGTTCGTCTTTTAATAAGTTGTTAACGAAAAGAACATATTCTTCATATTTAACAACACCTTTTCCATCAATATCCAAATCAATGGCACGACCTGTAATTTTACTACCAACAGTTAGCATCTTTTTCACCTTTATAAAACTTAGCCAAACCACCTAAGGACGTTTCTTTATAGCTAACATTCATATCTAAACCCGTATGATACATTGTTTCAATAACTGTATCTAGAGAAATAATGTTTGATGAGCCTACAATTAATGCTAGTCTTTTCGCATCTATTGCCCGAAGCGCAGCAACCGCGTTACGTTCAATACATGGTATTTGAACATAGCCATTTACCGGATCACACGTTAATCCTAAATGGTGTTCCATCGCGATTTCAGCTGCATGTTCAATTGTATCGATATCTGCATTTTTAATAAATGCGTAAGCTGCCGCGGCCATTGTACAAGCACTTCCAACTTCTGCTTGACATCCAGCAACTGCTCCTGAAATTGACGCGTTATGTTTGATTAGGTTTCCAACAATGCCCGCTACAGCTAGGCCTTCAATTATTATTTCTTCATGAATCTTATCATTCATGTAAGCATCATATAAAACAGCAGGTAATACACCGCATGCACCACATGTCGGTGCTGTAACAATAATTCCACCACTTGCGTTTTCTTCACTTACAGCATATGCATAACTTGTTATTAGTCTTGATTTTCTTGTAAATACGTCTTCTTTTACGTCTTGATGTTCATAGAGCATAGGGGCTTTACGTTTGACTTTAAGTGGTCCTGGTAGAACGCCTTGAGTCTTAAGGCCACGTTCGACTGCTTTTTTCATTGCCTCCCAAATTGTATAGAGAAAATCAACAATTTCTTTTCCTTCTTTTTGAACAACATAATCGTATAAACTTAGTTTGTGTTCTTTACAATACATTTTAATTTCATCAAAACTACGTTCACTATACGGCTCGTATAAATTTGATTCGTCACCAATAAATAAAATACGACCGCCACCAATACTTTGAACTTCCTCAGTATTCATCAAATTTCCTTCTTTATCGTAAATACTAAACAACATATTATTTGGATGTTTGACTTGATTAATTTCCGACAAAAAATCCACTGGATGTGGATTTAGTACATGTTTGATTGCATCGTGTGTTAAATGTCCTTGTCCGGTTAAGGCAAGTGAGTTATATAACTTCACCGTAATGTGTCCAATGTCTTTATATTTATTTTTTATAATTTCTGCAGCCTTTGCAGGTCCCATCGTATGGGAACTAGACGGTCCATGACCAATCTGGTACAGTTCTTTAAGGGATAGCATATTAATCACCGAATTTTCGTTTTAAGTAATCAATGTAATAATGAACATTAAATGGTTCTTTTGTTGCGTTTAGAATAAGTTCATCCGGTGTTTTACTATTACCATATTGGTGGATGTTTTCTTTTAACCATGCATTAATTAAACGAATATTATTATTCTCAATAGCACTATCAACATTTATTTCTTCATTCATCGCATGATATATTTGAGCTGCATATGCGCTACCTAATGCATAAGTTGGAAAATATCCAAACAATCCATTTGCCCAATGAATGTCTTGGAGTGCACCATCAGCATCTTTTAATGGACGTTTACCAACATACATTTGCATAAGTTGGCGCCATTTTTTTGGAATATCTCGTACCTTTAAAGACCCTTCAAATAACATTTTTTCAATTTCATATCTTACAAGTATATGAAGTGAATACGTTAACTCATCCGCATCGGTTCTTCTTAAAGAACGTTTTGCTTGATTAATAAACTTATAAAATTCAACAACATCAATACCTTTTAGTTGCTTCGGGAATAATTCCATAAGTTTTGGATAATGTAATTGCCAAAATGAAAAGGATCGACCAATCATATTTTCATACATTCTTGATTGTGACTCATGAATACCATAACTTGAACCACCTTGTAATAATGTTCCGTTATATTTTGGATCATGTTGTTGATCGTATATTGCATGCCCCATTTCATGAATAGTTGAAAATATATTTGCCGTAAAGTTATTTTCTTCATATTCTGTTGTTATACGTACATCATCTGAGATAACACCAGATGTGAACGGATGAAGAGATTCCCCTAAATATCCACGACTTAAATCGTATCCAAAAACTTCAGTTAAATATTTCGAAAATTGTTTTTGTTCATGGCGCGGATATACATTTTTTGTTAGTTTTTTGTTAAATTTAAATTTGTTCTTTTTCGTTACTTGTGCGACAAAAGGAATTAACTCTTCCTTAATCGTGTCAAAAAATTCATCATATTTTTGAACGGTTGCACCTTCTTCGTATATATCTAATAAAACGCTATAACCTTTAAGTTCCTCCGTTTGTAAGTATTTAACAAACTTTCGATTGTATTGTACAATTTCATCTAATATAGGGGCGAAGATGCTAAAGTCATCTTTTTCTTTCGCCTCTGCCCAAATAGCTGTACTTTGAGCCAATATAACTTGATAATGAATATACTCTTTCTTAGGTACTTTTTTAACTACTTGACTTTTTCTGTACGCAATTTTAATTTCCCTTTTTAAATCTGTATCTTCAATCGTCTCAAGATTTTCATAAAGTTCGTCGACGACCTTAATATACTTTGGGTCTGAGGTGATTTTATGTAGTTCTTCACTCAGAACTTCAATTTGTTCGCTACGATATTTAGCACTTGCTTTTGGAGCTATGGTTGCTTGATCCCATTCTAGTAGCCATTCAATATATCTATATGCGTTGATTCTCCTTCTAAATGAGAAATACACTTCTAATTTTTTTTGCATACCAATCACTCCTATTTTTCTTTTTTGTAAATGTCCTTACTAATTATAGCATATGAACACATAATTTGAACAAAAATAAAACCCGTTTTCCTTAAAATAACGGGTTTTGATGCGCTTTCATAGCCATTTTTTATTCAAAATTATGTTTTTTCGCATATAATCGTTGGTGGTTAGAAATACCTTTAAAATAAAAATATGCATTATCTTTTGTATCCATTTGATTGAACGTAATATCCGTTCCATCTATCTTTTTCAAAAGAAGTTCTTCATACTCTTTTATCGATAGTTTCATACGATTGTTTAACATGTGATCATTTTTATCTTTATTTAAATGTTTCTCATAATCTTTTGAGACTATTACACTAAAAAATTCCGCAACCGCACCAGAACCATAACTATATAAACCTATGCGGTCACCATATTTTAAGTTTGCCCGTTCTAATAAGGATAGTAAGCTTAAATAGAGTGCTCCTGTATAAATATTGCCAACACGTCTGTTAAGAGTTGTTGCAAGTTGATAATTATTGAATAGTTCAGGATGTGCATCTTCATTTGTAATCATTTTCAATGTCTTATAGCCAATTTTTGAATATGGTGTATGTAAACATATCGCTTTAAAGTCATTGATGGTTCGATTTGTTTTTTCTAAATATGCTTGATAAACTTCAATAAATGATTCTTGATATTTTTGATTCGAAAAATGACCATCAACAAGTGCTACATCACTATAAATCGGTTTCCAAAAATCTAAGACATCCGTTGTTAAAAAAGCACTATCATCTTCAATTTCAACAAGCTTTGGGTTTTTAGAAATAAGTAATGCGATAGCACCTGCACCTTGAGTTGGTTCCGCACTATTATTTAAACCATATATCGCAAGATCGGATGCAAGTACTAAAGCTTTTTTTGTAGGATTTAATGCGATGTGCGCTTTTGCTGTTTGAACAGCAAATGTTGCTGAATAGCATGCATGTTTCATTTCAATTGAGCGAACATTTGATTTTAAGTTTAATAATCCGTGTATAAAGCTTGCGCCTGATTTCGATAAATCAACACCAGACTCGGTTGCGAAAATCAATAAATCAATATCATTAATGTCTTCTTCAGTTAAAATATTATAAGCTGCATTAGCAGCTAGGGATACACTATCTTGTGTTTCAGGGCAGATTGCCATTTCACTTTGACCTAAACCAATTAAAAACTTGTTTGGATCAATACCTCTTGCTTCTGCTAAATCTTTTAAATCAACATAAAGATTAGGCGCAAAAAAACCAATTTTATCGATTCCAATTTTCATTTTAAAACTCCTTCGTTACTTTTATGTTAAAATTATATCACAAAGGGTTGTATTTTAATACAACATCAACTTGTGATTTATGAAAGGATCCTATCATGTCAAAAAAATTTTATGAAAAAACTGTTAAAGAACGTATCGAGTATTTAAAGGAATTAGACCTTTTCGATGAAAAACTAAATCATACGCTTGAAATTAACGATGCTAATTTACTAAGCGAAAATGTTGTGTCAACTTTCGAACTCCCAATGGGTGTTGTCTTAAACTTTAAAGTCGACGAAAAACTATATCATATACCAATTGTTACTGAAGAACCTTCAGTTGTTGCTGCCTTAAATCACGCTGCAAAGTTAACATCTCTTTATGGTTTTTCAACACATGTACATAATCGTTTAATGATTGGTCAAATTTTCTTTAACGACGTTTTTGATGTTGATTTACTCAAAAGCAAACTAACTCTACATAAATCCGCTATTTTTGATGTCGCAAAAAATGCACACCAAAGCATTTATGAACGTGGAGGTGGACTTAAAGATTTTAGTTTAGTTACACACACGGATAACAACGGCGTGGCATATCATGTATTATATGTATATATTCAAACAATGGAAGCCTTTGGAGCAAACATCATTAATACAATTTTAGAAAGTGTTGCTAATTACTTAAGAGAGACGTTAGAATTAGATGTTTTAATGGCAATTTTAACAAATCTAGCAACCGAGTCTTTAGTTACCGCAACGTGCAAAATACCCGTTAGCAATTTAAAAGGAACCCTTGAAACAGCCAAACGCATTGAAAAAGCAAGCACTTTTGCAAGTCTTGATATATACCGTGCTGCAACCCACAACAAAGGCATAATGAATGGTATTCATGGACTTTTCTTGGCAACAGGAAATGACACAAGAGCTATCGAGGCAGCTTGTCACAGCTATGCATCAATGGATGGGTATAAACCTTTGTCCACTTGGAAAATATTGGATGACCACTTGGTGGGTCACCTTACAATTCCAGCACCAATAGGTAGTGTTGGTAAACAAATGAATATATTAAGTAAAGCTCGCTTAGCACATAAGATTTTGGGAAATCCTAGTGCACTTGATCTTATGCGTATAAGTGCATCTGTTGGACTTGCACAAAACTTTGCAGCACTTTATGCACTTACAACTGATGGTATTCAAAAAGGTCATATGGCCTTACACAACAGAATCAATCGAAACAAATAAAGGGTTTTTGGAAACGATGTTTGGTTTCCAAAAACCCTTTTATTATTTTTTAATGATGTAAGGTACTTCTCTCAATTTTTGAGTTGTATCTACTGAAAGTAAAACCATTATTTTTTTAATGTTTTGAATAAATAATTCGAGTTCTACCTTTGCTAAATCGTATGAATATTCGCTTAGTTCTAAGAAAAATTTGGACAATCCAACAGCCTTAGCTCCCAACACTAATGCTTTAACAACATCTAATGCATGTCTTATGCCACCTGAGGCGAAAACTTCGGCGTCTGTCACGTTTTTATTATCAATAAGTGCATTTACTGTCGATATGCCCCAATCTTCTAAAAACGGCAAATTACCGCCTCTCTGATTTTCAATTGAAGCAAAATTTGTACCACCTTTTCCAGAGACGTCAAAATACTTAACGCCAATATCTTTGAGTTCATTAATGGTTACACTACTTAATCCAAAGCCAACTTCTTTAACAATCACTGGAACATCGATATTTTGAACAATTTCTCTAATGTTTTCTTTCCAATGCTTAAATTCAATATCTCCTTCAACCATGATAAGTTCTTGAACACTATTTATATGGATAGATAATGCATTAGCATCTATCATTTGGATTGCTTTTTCGGCCTCACTAACGGTGGCATTTGCACTTAAATTAGCAACGATATACCCATATGGATTTTCTTGTCTAGCAACACTAAATGTATCGGCATAACTTCCATCTTTTATCGCGATACTCTGTGAGCCAAGTACCATCATAAGCCCAAACTCATTTGCAAGTTTTGATAACTTTCGATTAATTTCTTTCGCTTTTTTACTGCCCCCAGTCATTGCGTTAATATAAAATGGATAGTTAAACTCACTGTTTAAATACATAGTTTTAAGCGAGATATCTTTTAAATCGTATTTTGGTAGTGCATGGTGCATAAATGAAATGTTATCAAAATCATTCATTTTTACTTCTTGATTTAAAGCTTCAGCAATATGCTCATCTTTCCTTTTTGATTGCATGTATGCCTCCTTTAGATACTTTAAGTTCAATTGGTGTAATACCGATTTCATTCCACTCATTTTGAATAAGTGTTTTTGTACTTGTTTTATTTAAAGGTAATATACCAATGCCACAATCACCGAAACCAGCACCAGAAACTTTAATTGGCGTTTTATATTTTTTTCCAATTTTAATCATATCAACAAACGCTTTTGAAACGATTGGAATGCCTGTTTTCTTCGCAAGTTTTTCTAATAAGTTTTGAACTTTAACTATATATTTATAAATATTTTTAGTGTCGCGTTTCATTAATGCTTCTTTTAGTTTACGGATGTACATATACGACTTATTTGCGTATAGTAATGTATATAACGGATTATTCGCTGTAAACGTGTTGAACTGTTCGATAAACGTTTCGCTACTTTGACTAACCCCTGTCCATCCTACGATGAGTTGGTGTAAATCAACTTTGATAGGCTCTATTTTTAGTTTTGGCCACGGTTCATAAATCGATTGTATACTTAAATCCGTATTTAAAAACCACTCAACATCGTATCTTTGATAAAATATATAACCACCATTTATGATGGATGCGATATCACCACCACTGGATGATGCACTTATTTCTTTTTGAGCAAGTGATACGAGTTTAAACAGTTCTAAATTATCTATTTCTAGACCATGAATTAAAATTAAACCTTTAAGTATACCTGCCATAATAGCGGCACTTGAACCTAGTCCGTATTTTCTTCCGTCTTTATGATCTAATTCGCTTAAGGCTTTAATACTTACAAGTTTTCTTTCTACTTTGTGATAGTCAATAAATTTATAGGCATATATAATCGCTTGTTTTACAAGCGATAAATCATCACCTACAAAGTGTAGGTCTAAATCAAATACTAAAAAACCTTTATCACTTTCAAATACGCCTTCGCTTGATGTTTGGATGTCTAGTTCAAGATATCGATCAACAGCAACTAAAATCGCACTTCGTGCTTTTGTTAGAATCGCATATTCACCTGCTATATAAAGTTTTCCCGGTACTCTAACTAATACGTTTTCCATACACGGCTTTCCCTTCTTTCAATACAATGAGTGGATACTCTTTAAAATGCGATGTTATCGCGTTTAAATATTCTTGAGTTGTAATAAGTTTTACGTTTGGACCTGCATCCATCGTAAAATACACTGGAATATTATTTTCTCGAAGTTTTTTTACTTCGTTCATGATTTTAATGGTGTCCGGTAAAAAATACCATAAATCAAGTGGTAATAACGTTGAATGCATGAGTAATGCATTTCGTTCGGCAATATCGCCAACTTTATAAATATCTTTTTCTTTCAATGCCTTTTGCATAGCTTTCAAATCGTTTTTTGATTGCTTAACATAGGCATCATAAAATGGTGAGTTTAGTGATGCTTTCATAGCTTCTGAACTTCCGATTTTTTTCTCATTATCATTAACAATTACAGCAATCATTCGAAACTCAGGCCAGTCAATTTTTAGGCTTGTTGCATAACTTGTTTCATCTGTGCCTGCTTTCCATAGTGAAAATCCACCATGAATTGAACGTGAAGCGCTTCCTGAACCTAGACGTGCAAGAATCGATAGTTCTTTTTTTGATAGTTTTAAATTTAAAGCCAGATTGACCGCATACGCTAATGCAGCAAATGAAGATGCTGATGAAGCTAGACCTGCACCGATATGAACATTTGAAGATGATTCAATAACCGCATATTTATCAATTTTGTAACGTTGTCTAACAATATTCATAAAGTTATGAATTCGAGTATACTTCTTATCCGTAATTAATAATTCATCAATGTAGAGTACATCTTTTTTTAAATCATCTTTAAACGTTACAGTCATGTCGGTATAAAACTCATCAACAGTAAAAGAAAGACTACTTTGTACAGGTAACTTTAACAATTCATCTTTTTTTCCCCAATATTTAATTAATGCGAAATTCGCATACGCTCTAGCGATTGCCTTCATCAATAATTTCTCCTAAATCGTAAAACCATGTATGATGCGCGCCAGCATTTAATAATGCTTTTGAAATATGAATCGCTTCTTCTTTAGATTTCGTTAAGGCAATCATACAGCCGCCTTTTCCACCACCTGTTAGTTTCGCACCTAGCGCACCATTTTTTAATGCAGTTTCAACTAAAAATTCTAAACCTTCATCACTTACATTAATTTTTTTGAGTAACGTATGTGCTTCCGTCATTGCCAGTCCCAAGCGAATCACCTCGTTGTTTTTTAAAAATCCACGGACTTCCTCTGTTAACGCACCTAAACGATCTAAGATAGGGTTAACAATTGTTGGATTGTCATTCCATAATTGACGGACTTCGTCTACTGCTTGTTTTGTCTGACCAACTCTACCTGTATCTGCAACAACTAGTATCGCATCCATTTGCATTGGAATCGGGGATTTACCTTTTTCTTTTTGAAAGAAAATTGCACGATTTGATGAGATTGTTGTCGCATCTAATCCACTTGGATTGGTGTGGTGAATTTGCTCTGCGATACTAACAAAATAATGAAGCAATTCATCACTAAGCGGTACTTTAAACGCATCAAAAATTGATCTTACAACAGCTACCGAAACAGCAGCTGAAGAACCTAGCCCACGTTGAGCAGGTAAATTCGAATCAATTTTTATATGTAAACCATTTACTGGTTGATTTAAGTATGTTAAAACAAACTGTATGAGCTGACGAATACCTTCGATTACATCACTAGCTTCTTCTAATGCACCTTTATAGTAAAGACAATCAATGGTAATTGGGCCTTCACTTTTATAGATGCGTGATTCAATTTGAACTTTATCAAAAGGGAGAGCAATCGCTGGTTTTCCATAGACAACTGAGTGTTCACCCATTAATATAATTTTTCCGTTTGCTAATCCGTATCCAATATCTTCCATTGTTTGCATCCTTTATTTATTATTTACTAATAATAATATTCAAAAATATTATATCATGTATCAATGATTTATAAAATGACAATAACTCTTATGCTTAGCATTTGAAAAGATAAAAGGGTGCCGAAGCACCCGAAAATATTATTAACCTTTTGTTGCACCAGCCATAACACCTTCGATGATGTATTTTTGGAAAACAACATATAATACAGTAATTGGTAGCCCCACCAATAACGCACCTGAAGCAAACGCTGAATAGTGTCGATATGTTGGGTCATTAATGAACTTAAATAAACCAACAGCAAGTGTCCATTGTTGTGTAATATCATAACCTGGTTCTGCACCAGTTTTTGGAATATTAAGTAAGTAACCTGGTAGCATATAGTCCATCCAAGGTCCCATGAACATTGATACAGCAACAAATGTTAAAATCGGAATTGACAACGGTAAAATAATTTTAAAGAATATTTGAAGTTTATTTGCACCATCGATCATTGCGGATTCGTCTAAGTCCTTAGGAATTTGCGATAAGAAGCCCTTAATCAACCAGAGGTTGCCTGGAATACTACCGCCAATGTATAAAATACTTAATGCCCAAGGTCTACCAAGTAAACCGAACTTCCAAAATAAAACATACATTGCGATTAACCCCATAAATGATGGGAAAGCTTGTAGAACTAATAATGAAAGTAAACCGGCTTTTTTACCTTTAAAGCTAAATCTTGCAAATACGTATGCAGCCCCTGTAATTATAACAGTTCCTATAAGCATGTTAATAACTGCAATTGATAATGTATTGCTATACCATGTTGTAAATTTTGTTTCATCGAATAAATATTTAAATGCACCGAGTGTTGGTGTCTCAGGCCACAACTGGTTAGGTACATCACTTTGAATGTTTGAAAACGCCATACCAAAGATATAAATAATTGGTATTAATACAACGGTTGCAACAATCGTTAATTCGCCATAAACAAATATTTTTTCAAAAATTCTTGATGGTTTAAATACTTCTTTAATTGCAAGTTTTGATGTGTTTCTAATACTTTGTTTTTTCTTAAAGTATATTGCGCCATATATAGGTATTGAAGCAATCAGCTCAACTCGAGTACCTTCATAGCCTTTCTTAGCTGCGTAATCAACGACAAGTCCTTGATTAAGTAAGAATGCTAGAATTACTAAGAAAGTAACAACAATTGTTCTTAATGCGTTGTTTTTAATCGATAGATAGCCAAAGACTGCAATCATAGTGAATAATAGTATAAATGCAATCGTACCAAAGAAATATAAAACTACTCTTTCAATCGTTTTCTCATTGTTGAATACATCTTTTAATTCATAGTCTGTTACTTTTACAAGACTTTCTTTTTTTCTGTAATATAATAGCCCAAATACAGGAATTAAACCAATAAAACGTATACGTTTACCTTCATAGCCTTTTTTCTTAGCATATTCATAAACCATTGATTGCTGTACAAGCACATACCAAATAATTAAAAATATAAGGATTCCAATAAATAGTTTCATGTCTTAGTCCTCCTGGAATGCTCTGGTTCTTGACAAGTTCCATGCAGTAACTGAACCAACAAACAAGAATATTAGCACTGAAAATACAGAGGCCATATTGTAAATCGCTTCATCAACGGTTAATTTATACATCCACGAAATTAAGATATCTGTATCTCCCGCAAATCCTCGATAGAAATGCCCTTCATTTGGTCCACCACCTGTAATAAAGTAGATGACCCCGAAGTTATTGAAGTTTCCTGAGAATGTCATAATTAATATTGGTGCGGTTGAATACATAACCAGTGGTATGGTAATCGACTTAATTTTTTGCCATCTTGTCGCACCATCAATATCTGCCGCTTCGTATAATGTTTTATCGATTGCCGTCATAACACTTGTCATAAGTGCCATAAAGTATGGGAATCCTAACCAAATGTTAACGACAATTAACGTTGCACGAACAAAGTTTGGATTGAATGAGTTTCTAAACCATTGTATATTTTCAGGTCCTAAATAAAATATTTTTCTAAGGCCAGATAAACTTTCATAGTCTACTCCTAAAATACCTAGATTTTGGAAGAACTCATAAACACCAACATCAATTAATACTTGGTTTACAAAACCATGTTCATTGAACATAACCGCGAATACCATTTGTGATAATAATGCTGGAATTGCCCAAGGTAAAATTAATATTGTTCGCCATAGTTTTCTAAAGATAACATTTTCGTTATTAATAATTAGTGCTTGTATGAAGCCACCAAAGAAAACAGTAAACGTTGAGAATATTGCCCATACAATGGTCCATCCTAATACTCTCCAGAAGGCAACACCATAAGAAGCGCCTAAACTTCCTGAGAAATTAAAGATCGCAAAAAAGTTTTCTAAACCGACCCAGTTAAACGTGTCCATCATTGACTCGTTACCGGAAATGTTCGTAAAGGCAATTACAAAGCCAAAAACAATCGGCATGATTGAAATAAATGCCAATACAAATAATGCAGGTGAAAGGACGATATATTCGAATCCATTTTCCCAAACAGATTTAAAGTATGTACTATCCCCTTCAACTTTTTCTTTCATTCGTTTCGCTTCACTTACTCGATAAGCATCTCTAATGCTCCAAATCATAAACAGTAAGAAGAATAACGATAAAATAACCCCAATTAGACCCTCTAATAATAACTGTGTTGAGATGTGTCCTTGTAATGGCACACTTGGTAACAAGTTAGCTTGTTTACCACCTTCACCTGCTTTATATAGTAAGGCATCTGATAATGTTGAATAAAGTTTGTATTCTACTTTTCTTGTTTCACCTAACGTAAATACTGCCCAATATCCACGAACAAATAAACCTGCTTTATCATAGAAGAAATGATTAAATCCAGATTCAAATACTTCTTTAATTTCTGGATGCAGTTCAAAATATACTCTTAATATAAAGAATGTATAATCGGTATTTGTATAACTATTTGCTAAACCGTTATAAGTAATGTTCATCGCATTTTTAAATGCTTTTGTAAGTGGTGTGTCATTATATTGTAGATATGTTCCTAAATATGGTAATTCAGGTTCAAAGTATTCGTATAAATTATATGTAGTCGCATCTGGCGCCGTAGGTATACGATAAATCGGTCCCACGACTTGTGGACGTGGTTGATATGTACCTGAGGTACTTACGATTGCTCCATCACTTAATCTTAAATACTGATTGATTGTCGTTACATTTCCACGTTTAACACCAACAAAGTAGTTATTTTGTCTAAAATATACATCCCCTGTTTTTTCAAAACGTACAAATTCTGTAACTTGTTCGGCTGATAGAGTCACTGGGTTGCCAGATTCATCTAAAACGTAGCCTTCAGTTAAGTGATTTTCTCGCTGATAGTATTCTTTTTTGTTTACGCCATCGACAGTTACATCTTTTTCTTCATAGTAAACATTATTTACATCATCCCATAATAGTACTTCTTTTCTAATTATGTGAATTTTATTAGTATCATCTGGCTGCTCTTCAAGTAATGTTTTAGAACCTAAGTTCATATAACCGTTTTGATTATTTTCTTTTAAATCTTGTGCGATGAATTTTATTAATAAATCTTCTGTTAAAAATTCAGCGCCTCCAAGTTCATCAATATAATCATAAACATATTGTACAGAACCCGGGTTATTAAAGTTTTCTTCAGATAAACCTTCAAAGAAACGTTGTCTTACCCAAGACTCTCCATATGCATTCCCTTGAATTTTATCGTATGGATCAATTTCTTCTGTGTATTTTCCTGTAAAAAACTCAACACTTAAAAAGCCGATAAAGAAAACAAAAAAGAATAACCCTTTTAAGAATTGTTTGTTAAATACTTGTCCTAGGCCCCAAACAAGACCTGAAAGTATCGCTTTTATTATGCTAAGTATTTTCATACATCCTCCAAAAATGCATAAAGATAAAACAAACGAGGGGCGGTCAAGCGACCGCTCCTACATTTGTATATCTTTAACTAAGTTATATTATCTTCCTGATAAAGCTTTATATGAAGCTTCTGCATCTGCTACTGCTGTAGCTATTGCTTTATTATTGTTCCAAATTTCTTTAATCATTGCTTCACCTGGTCCCCAGTAGTATGTTACTTCTGGAATAACTGGCATTGGAACTGATGTAGCTAATTGCTCAGACATCATAGTCATTAATTCATCATCTAATACGCCTGGGATGTTTTGTAGTAATTCTTCTTTTAATGCTGGTAATTTATATTTGTATTCATATTGTAATTTCATAGCAATGTCAGAAGTTAAGAATTCTACCCATTTAATTGCAGCATCTTGATTTTGTGAATATTTGTAAACAGCTGTAATTTGTGCACCTGCAAATGTCTTAGTTTCCTTATTTTCGTCGCCAACTTTAATTGTAGGCATCTTAGCGATACCATAGTTTACGCCTTTAGCTTTGTAAGCTTCTGCGTTCCATGGTCCAGCAATAATATAAGGTAATTTACCATTTTCAAAGTTTGCACCTGCTGTAACAGAGTCTGTAGCACCTGTACCAGTAACTGCTGGTTTCAATGAATCTCTCATCCATGTCAATGCAGCAATTGTAGCTGGTGTATTGAATCCTACTGAAGTTGGATCATTTAATTGAGGTCCAAATGGAGTAAATCCAAATGCTGAATATGCAAATTGCATAAAGTAGCTGTCTGCCCAGTGGCTTGATGTTCCTAAGTAATAAACACCAGCTTGTTCATTCGTACGAGTAGCATCATCAGCGTTAGGAGCTGCATTCCATATAGCCGCTTCTGCAAGTAATTCTTCGAATGTTGTTGCAGGAGTATCAACTAAGTCTTTGTTGTAGTATAAACCAACAGATTCTAATGAGTTTGGTACACCAACAACTTCGCCATCTAATGTTGCAACTTGTAATGCAACTGGATGTGATCTTTCAGTTAATAAAGTTTTTGTTGAGTTAGGTAAAGTTAATACTAAGTCTTCTAACTTAGCTTGTGCTAAGTGGTCATGTGGGAATTGGAATACGTCAGCACCATTTCCTGAAGGACCGAAAGTTTTTAATTTTTCACGTGATTCAACTGTACCCATATGTTGATGTTCAACGATGATTTCTGGGTATAGGTTGTTGAATTCAGCAATTAATGCACGCATGTAATCGCCTTTTTCATCATCCATCCAAACGCGAATCGTTGTTTTAGGTTTTAATAAATCACTAAAGTCAATTCTTTCACCTTTATTGTCTTCAACCCATTTAACATATAATGTAATGTTTGCTGTTACTGTATCTTCAGCAAAATTCCACTTAGTTCCTTCTGCAAAGTTTTCTGTTGTATACCAACCGTCAACTTTGTGAGCTTTTTTAGTAGTTGTAGGCTCTGAGATTTTATCTCCCGATTTAACATCAACAGCAGATACTGCTGTACCACCATTTGTAACAAATGTTACCTTAAAGTCTTTTTTACCACACGCCACAATAATTACAGCAAATAGTAAAATTGATACAATAGTTAATATTTTTTTCATTTACTTAGCCTCCTTATTGTGATTTACTTACTCTAAAAGTAAATTTCTCTTGGGTAGTATTACCCCATTTATCAGTTACTTGTAGCATAATTACATAATCGCCTTCTGTTCTAGTATCAAGAACTGAGAAGTCACCTTTTGGTACGATAACTGCAGGTGTCCAATCGCGGTTGTCGCGATCATCAGATGCGCGATATGCTGGGAATAAGTTTTGGTCAAATGGTAGACCCCAGTCAACAACGATAATTCTTTCACTTTCTGGTTTACCTAATAATGAACCAAGGAATTGAATTGTTGGACCTTCTGTATCCATGTCCACATCGATATCTGCACTTAAGTTAATTTGTACATTAACAACTGGTGCATCGTATTCTTCTGCTGGAGCATCGATATCTTTCCAAGCTAATACCTCATCAATAATTGTTACTGTATCTTGATTGTTATAAACAACAAACTTACGGTTTTCAGCTATGAACTCTACATTATCCCAAGAACCTCTTGTCCATTTATACTCAAATACTGTAGCAACTTCTTTTACTTTAACATTGAAAGTTACAACATAGAAG
>FZPS01000204.1_pt102 | contig 20613 bp, 20 predicted proteins | sample 1817821 | NCBI WGS metagenome assembly FZPS01 (sample SAMEA104158645, study PRJEB21678) | metagenome | place: Germany | collected 2015-04-21 | reverse complement strand
GCTTCTGATAAACAACCTTTGGTGGAAAAGAATTGTAGAAGAGTTAACAGGTCCGCTATTCGTTTATCACTAGACGACAGCATGACTTGGAGAGGTTTCTGAAAAAAGGTGGCGATTTCGTGTAAAATGGAGCTTGGCAACAGCGGATTGCTACACATCAAAGCCCGGAAGCACCGTCTCCTCCACTACCTCAGGTTCGAGAAACCGTTCAGTATTCAATTCTTCTTCGATCATCTCGGTCAGCGGAGCGAACGGATCGTCCCATTCATCGTCATCTCTCCAACAGATCCATGAAGCCGCAGAATAATCGGCAGCGGCAACAGGCGGATGCAAAGAGCGCATCGTCCGTATGAAACGAAGGACTTCGTCGCGACACTCTATATCAAAAAATAGCTCGATCTCATCTTTACGGTTACCACGGATACAAAGATAACCCTCTGCTTTTTCGATTACGTCCGTCACTTTATGCCACAATATCGCATTGCGATCCAAGGGCGCCGCCCGATACCCCGTCCCCTGAATAAGCTTGTAGCCGATACGGAATCCGGTCAACATATTGAGCGGCTCGTTTTTTGGAACACGCCTCTCGCGTTTGACGAAAACGCCAAGATCGTTCAGCACGTACTCTGCGACAACGATGGGGATCTTCCCGGGCGGGCTCGTCTGCACCATCCAAGTTAATTGCTCCATATTTCGATCTCTCCTTTCTGATTTTAAACCCTCCCACAGGCATCACATATGACGTAGTTTTTCCCACTTATGTTTTTATTGTACAGCTTCGCACCGGTTTTGCGCTGACAGGCAAGCTCCGATGTTTCTTTTATTCAAATAATCTATGCAAAAAAGGTTAATTGCTCTAAAACGAAACTGCTAGGAGATTGGCAATTTGAATCAGTATAAATGATCGCAACAAGACAAGGTGTCTCCCGCTCCTACTGTAGCGTGAGAAACAACCGGTGACAAAAGCCCCGTGACCTCAAAGTCACAGGGCTTTTTCATGGCTGCCGATCCAGGATTTGAACCCGGACAAACTGAGTCAGAGTCAGGTGTGCTACCGTTACACTAATCGGCAATGAATGAATTCGATAACGTACGCTATGGTATCACAGCGCCTCATAATAAACAAGCCGGCGAATCACTCGAGGCGATTTCCGGCGATGTCTAGCGATGTCTAAGTCATGGAGAACTGCCGTACCTCTAGGCGTTCAGGTACGTTTTGGCTCTCAATAACCCATCGGGACAGCATCAGGGATTCTCAATCGTTGGGGTCAATTGGACAATATCATAACGTCGGTCTTCAAGCCCGCCCGTGGAGACCATGACGTAAACACTATCATTGTATTTGCCAACATCAAGATAATGCCTGAGACATTCACGCGATGACCGCGGCATTTCGCGCTCGAAGAGTACATCGCTCTTAACCCACTCGAGTGTTCCTTCGCTACAGCTGTCAGGTATCACTTTACCGGACTTTTTAACATCCGCGAAAAAATAATAATTCTGTCTGATCTCATTATTTACATTTCGTAGCGTCACATACTTTAGGCGAATATTTTCAATGTCCTCACGCTCGATACCGGTCTCCTCTTTCAATTCGCGTAAAGCAGCCACAAGAGGATCGTTCAAATCGCATATTTCCATATGGCCGCCGATATTTCGCCACGAAGGAGTCCGCAACACCCGCGAACCGACGCGATAGAGAAGCAAAACGTACTCTCCATCAAAAAGATAAAAACCAGCCATATTTCGAAATTTCATGTAATTAAACTCCTTTTCCGACCGGACATCTCCATTACAGCAAGTGTCACGATGGCAACAGCATAGGGAATCATCTGCAAAAAGTGTGTCGGTATATTAAATGATTGTAGCTGAATGGCAAGCGCACTGAAAAAACCAAATAGTACAGCCACGAGAGTTGTCTGGAATGGTTTTCCGCGGGCTATCAAGATAGCGGCTAGACAAATAAATCCCCTGCCAGCACTCATATTACGGGAGAACAAAACGACATTGGAAATAGAGAGTTGCGCTCCCGACAAACCTACCAACAAGCCTGCGGCAATGCTCGCCGCATACTGTATCATTTCCGGGCGCTTTCCGGCGCGTGCAAGCGCGGTGGGAGCACTGCCCGCTGAACGGATCCATAACCCATATGGCGTCTTGTACAAAATATAACGGACGATAACGACGAGAAGAATTGTGGCGTACACTAAGAGACTAAAATTAAAGAAAAGAACGTCCACGAGCGGGACTCCCGTGCCGATTCTCAAACGGGCAATCGCTTTAATATCGGGCGAATTAAACGCATCCTTCCCCGGAAAAAGAATGCGCGTCAAAAACAGTGTCAAAGATGCGATGAAAATGTTGACCGCGATACCGATGGCAAAATTATTCGCACGGAGCGTAATCACGAAAAACGAATAAAATAGAGAAATGATCACACCTGTTACGATAGCGGCCAATAATCCGATCGTTGCACTCGAAAACAGATATGAAAAGGTCACAGCGGAAAAGGCGCTTCCAAGCATAATGGCTTCCATCGCAACATTCATGATGCCCGCGTGATATGTAATCAATCCGCCGAGCGAACACAAAATCAGAGGAGTCGCCATAACAATTGTGGAAGTATATAGACTATGTAAAAAAGGAATCATCTCCCCTCCTCCCAATTTTCGTAATCATTGAGCCCTTGTGAACCATCTGCTCATCAAAGCTTTACCAATGTTTATCGTGAAGGCGAACGACGGTTCGCTTTTTCCTTACTTATCCGTCCTGCCGCCACATCAGAAGTTGGCGGACGTCTGATGCGCACCTTGAGCGAAAGCGTAGCTCTCGCGGCAAAGAAGAAGACGATTATGGACTGCAGGACACCGACGATTTCTGAGGGAATCGAGGTATGAACCTGCATATTGATGGCACCCACCTGAAGAATGGCAAAGATTGTGGTAACACCGAAAGCAATCCACGGGATGTTGCCGGATATCAGAGACACGAGCATGCCATTCATGCCATAATCGGCAGAAAAACCTGCCATGAATGTAAAATTAAGCGAAAGCACCAGCAGCCCCCCCGTCAATCCGGCAAACATACCGCCGATAAACATCGACCATATTTTGTACGAGCCTATGGGGATACCCGCGGATTCGGCCAAAAAGGCATTGAGCCCTGTCATTTTGAGCCGATAACCGGAAATTGTACGCCTGCGGAAAAACTCCACGACACTGAGAACAACAAGAGCCAAAAGAATGGTCACCGACAATGTACTTTCCCCGATGACATAGAACTTATAATTGTCCGGAATAAAGGATAAGCGCGGGATAGGAGCATTTTTCTCACGAAGAGGAAAATTCGCGAGATAGTCTAAAAACGTTATGATCAAATAGGAACCGAGCAACGTCGTAACAATCTCGCTGATATTATAGCGGACGCGGAGCACCGCCGGCCAAAGCGCCCATAAACCACCGGCGATCGAAGCCGCGAGCAGAGCAACTAGAATATTAGCCGGTCTAAATCCCGTATTGAATAAAAGAGGAATGAAGGCGGCAGCAAACGCACCGATCGTCAGTTGTCCATCGCCTCCAACATTATACATACCTGACCAAGAAGGGATACTATAAGCAAGCGATGCGAAAAAGAAAATGAAGATTTTATTGATGACGGCGTATATTTTATCCGTACGTCCAAACGCTCCGGTCACAATCAACCGAAACACATTGAAAGGATTTTCACCGCAAATCGCAATAAAAAGACCCCAGCTCAACAGAGTCAGTGCAATGACAACGAATAGGCCGGACGGTATTTTTCTCCCAATCTTATTAAGTTTCACTTGTTCGCACACCTGTCATATATTGACCCAACTCCTGGTCATCAATTCCCTCGCATGTTTCATACTCTTTGATCAGGCGACCGCGATAGAGCACAAGGAGCCGATCGGAGAGACGGAGCAACTCGTCAATATCTTCACTTATTAGCAAAAAAGCCGTCCCCGCCTTTTTGCACTCGAGAATGCGTTCATGGATATTGCGCTGGGCACTAAAATCGACACCTGCCGTCGGTTGAGATAGGATGACGATTTTCGGACTACCATACATTTCTCTTCCAACGATCAGTTTCTGGATATTCCCTCCGGAGAGGCTCCTCGCGGGCTGGTTGAACGATGAAAACCCTTCAACGCGATAATCTTGCGCAATATTCTGATTGAAATCATGCCTGTTCTGCCTAATTCGTTTTCTGCCACCGTATGTAAACTGTTCATTGTGTTCGTGCCCAACCAGCGCATTTTCCGCGATGGATGCGTCTAGTGCAACGCCCTTTATCATCCGGTCGTCCGGAACATACGCCATGCCCTTTTCACGTCTTACACTTGGCGGAAGATCGCTAATGTCGTCTCCTGCGAGTAAAACAGTGCCTTCAGTCTTCTTGATGACGCCAATCAGAGAATCAGCGAGTTCAACCTGTCCATTGCCTTCAATTCCCGCAACACCGACAATCTCACCGGGAAAAACAGAAAAGGTTATGTCTGAAAGCGGACAGTGTCCCGAAGTAATCTTAAGGCTCTCCACGTCGAGCGTGGGCACAATGCCCTCCAGTGATGTGTGATGATCCGTGTGCGGCAGGTTGTATGCAAAAGGTAAAGGCTCTCGCCCAAGCATCAGCGACGCCAGTTGCTCGACCGTCGCATCGCTTGTTCGCAACGTGCCGACTGTTTCTCCTTTCTGCATAACGGTCACTCGATCCGTCAACCGCATTATTTCCCGAAGACGGTGTGATATGTAGATGATGGTGCAGCCCGATTGGCGTAACGACTCTAAGAAATCAAAAAAAGAATCTATCTCCGTCGGCGCAAGCACAGTCGTAGGCTCATCGAGAATAATGAGTTCGGCACCCTTGAAAAGCGTTTTAACAATTTCAACCTTACTCTGAATTCCAATGGAAACCTCATCGGCTCGTCTGTTCAGTTCTAGTTCAATATCCAGTTTTGCGAGGAGACGTGAAACGTCATCATGCGCTTTATCGTAGTCAATCCTCAGCGTTTTTCTGGTATAGTTCTTTTCACTTCCAAGAATGATGTTTTCAAGGAGCGTAAATTCCGGGACAAGTTTAAAATGCTGAGGCACCATCCCGATACCTAACTCGATAGCATCTGAAGGACGGCGAATCGTAACGTTGTTTTCCTTGTAGATGATTTGACCGTGATCGGGGCGGTGTGTTCCGTATAAAATCTGCACCAGCGTCGTTTTCCCCGCCGCATTTTCACCAATGAGCGCATGAATTTCACCGGTCTGTACAGCAAGGTTTGCGCCGCGGAGCGCCCGCACACCATTCGGATACGTTTTGTAAATATCATTCATCTCGAGCAAAAAGCTCATAGCAAGAACCCCAGCATTGAAAATTGACGTGACACAACAGCCTTTCTTCGAACGGGCAGGCCGGGTAAAGCTATTATATTAGTTTTACCGACCTACCCATCCTTCCAAGATTGGATTACTCGTCAAAATACGATTTGACGACGATCTCGCCTGAGGCAATCTTGTTGGCAATATCCGTCAATTTCTGTTGGATATCTTCAGGAACGATTCGTTTATAATCCTCATTCTCCGCCAACGAAATACCGTCATTCGCAACATTATAGACGACATTTTTCGCCAACTCCTCTTTATCACAGCACTTTTTCACGATATCATAGACAGCTGTGTCGAGACGCTTTAACATGCTTGACACAATGAATCCGGGATGCAAATACGCCTGATCCGTGTCGACACCGATCGCTAAGAATTTATTGTCTTCCGCGGCTTCCAAAATGCCTAGACCTGTAGGACCGGCGGCCTGAAAAATAACATCGGCGCCTTCCATAAATGATGTGGTCGCCGTCGTTTTTCCAAGCTCAGCATCGTAATGGTCTCCTGCGTAACGGACAATCGCCTTGACCGAGGGGTCCGCATAGGCGACGCCCTGCGTGAAACCCTCTTCGTAGTCATGGATTACGGGCATATCCGCTCCGCCAACAAACCCGACAATTTTTTCCTCATTGATCATGTCGATGGATGTCTGAGTCGTCAAATACGCCGCAAGACAACCCGCCAAAAATGCGCCTTCATGCTGAGCAAAACCACACCCATGGATGCCTTCCAGCTCCGTGGGCGCATCCATATAAATATACGTTTTATCGGGGTAGAGCTTTTGCACTTCTACAAGCTCAACTTCGAAAAAGTAACCGGGTATGACAAAAATGACATCGTAATTCTCAGCCGCTGTCTTGAGAGTGTCAAGATAGATCGACGCGTCTTGATTGCACGAAAAGACTTTGTATTCGATCTTGAAATCCTCAGCGGCCTTCTTGATCCCCGCCACACTCATGTCGCCAAAGCCCCTGTCGCCTATAGTGTCGCTTAAGACAAGGGCAAAAGAAGGCAAGTCTTTGTCTCCCTTATCCGTCTCCTTTTCGCCGCACGCCACAACTGTTATTAGAATAGCCAGTACGAGCAGCACTACACCGATTGTTCTTAAGGTCTTCATATTTTCCCTCCTATCGGTTCAAAAATACCTTTCAATCACCTGCTGAATCATTTCCTATAACCTGCTGAATCTATGCCTGTTACCTGCTGAATCATTTCCTTTATTACTTCACGCGGTGGCAGAGCGTTCGTAGTTCCTACTGTACGAACGGTGTATCCGGCGAAAAGATTAGCAAAAACCCCTGTCTCCGCATCGGAAAAATCGTTGAGCATTGAGAATATGATCGCCGCGTTGAAGGCATCACCTGCACCGCTCGCATCGACCGCCCGAACTTCCGACGCGGGAAAACTCCATACACCTTTCGCATTTAGCAACCTCGCACCTTTGTCACCGCGTTTTTCCCAAACGGTAGACACACCGAGACCAAGTATCTTTTCCCTAGAAATTTCAACTTCTTTCGAGCCACTCAGCATCGCCAGTTCCGCTTCATTGGCCACCAGTACGTCAACCGAAGGCAGTATGGCCAAAAACGCCGTGCGAACTTCATCATCAATCGTCAGTTCAGGCGTGCGGATATTGGGATCCAGTACAACCGTGCCACCTTGCGCCTTCACGTGGCGTGCGAAGGCGGTAATGGTCGTGCGCGTTTCAACGCCTTCGACAATGGCGACGCCAGAGATATAGAGAATCTCAGGAACGGGCACGCATTCGAGATCCGAGGGGAAAATATACTTATCCGCGGCACGAAGACGTGCAGAAATCCAACGTATTTCTCCACCCGGTTCTACTAACCCAATCGTGACGCCTGTCGGATAATCGGATGTGCTCGAAACATATTCAAGATTGAATCCTTTTTCTCGAAGCGAGCGCATCAGATACTTCCCAAACACGTCGTCACCTACTTTTGAAATCATAGAGACGTCAATCCCGAGATGTCTTAAAGCGAATACCGTGTTGAGGACTGTCCCCCCCACGTTGAAGTGGACGGCGTCGCTGAAAACACATCCGCCAAGGACAGGAATACTGGGGATAGTCGTAATAAGGTCGATGTTGCAGTCACCAAAACAGGCGACGCCCTTTATTTTCGATTTACTCGCGTACACGACAGACCTCTTACACCATAAACTACGCTCTTAATGACTTCATTCTTTCCATAAACGCTGCGACGCGCTCCTTATCGACGTCATTGTCGGCGTCGCCATCTACTTTAAGAGATGAACCGACAAACGAACCGTCTGCATACCGGAAGAACGTTTCAGCATTGTCCACATTCAGACCGCTGCCTACCATGACGGGGTAATTAGGCAGCAATTCTTTGACCTTTTTGACGTCCTCGATGTCTGTGACGCCCCCCGTCCGCTTGCCACTGATGATGACGGCGTCAGCACAAAAATACGCGGCATCGTATGCAGAATCCTCAATCGGACGCATGACAAGCGGGGCAGAATGTTTGATGTGTACGTCGGCAAAGATCTTAATAGACGGATCCAGAAATTTTCGATACCGAAGCAATTTATGCGGTGAACGGAGCACAAGTCCGCCAACATCAACACTCGCTTCGCTGAAAAATGTCGCGCGTATGAATTGTGCCCGGACGCAATGCGCAACAGCAATTGAGGCATAGGGGTCGGCCAGAAGGCAGATGCCCATCGCAAGATTTGGATTCCGTTCTCTTATCTTTTCTGCGACAATACTCATCGCCGCGACCGTCTCATAAGCAGCCTCGTTAACAAAATAGGACGGATCATGATAATTCTCGACTTGGATTGCGTCGACACCACCATAAACAAGACTGTCAACGTCCGCCATCGCTTTGTCCACGACTCCACCAAGCCCGGTTCCGTCATAGAAAGGTGAGCCTGGAAGCGGAGGCAAGTGCACCATCCCGACAATCGGCTTTTCAGTTCCAAATAGCGCATTGAATTCCTGAAGTTTATTCACAAGATATCCTCCTTAACGGTATTGTTCTAATGTTTTGACAAACTTTTCAATCCTAGCAGGATCCGGTCCATTTTCTACTTTCCCGTCGATATTGAGACTCGACGCGATAATGATCCCATCTACATAATCGATGTAATCGGACACGTTTTCTTCCGTGACACCACTGCCTACAAGTAGCGGAAGGTCGGGAAGAGCTCGGCGTACGCGCTTAACATCCTCCGGATCAGTTGCCCCGCCTGTTTTTAAACCCGTGATTATGACAGCATCAGCCAATCCCCTATGCCAGCAATCCTCTGCAGCTAATTCGATCGGCCGTTGCGCAAGAGGATAACTGTGTTTGATATGAACGTCCGCAAAGATTTTCGCGCTACACCCGATATTCTTTCTGTACCGCAACGCTTCGGCGGCGATACTGTCCATCATGCCGGCATCGACAATCGATGTTTCAGTGTAATACGGGACACGGACAAAAGCGGAGTTAAGCGCCTTTGCAATAGCAAGAGATGCAATCGCATCGCTCTGGAGAACACAGAAGCCCATTGGAACGTCAACTGCACGAGCTATTTCCGAACCGATAAAGGTGATCGCTGCAGTAACCTCCGGACCCACACGTTTCTGGAACATGACGTCGCCGAAATTTTCAACAATCAGTCCGTTTACGCCGTTATCAACCATCGCTCTCGCATGTTCCACAGCGACAGCCGCAATATCCGCCACGGATTCGTCTTGGTAAAGCGGGGCTCCGGGCAACGCCTTTAAATGTACGACACCGATCACGGGGATTCTGACCCCAAATACATCTTCAATAACATTCATTGTTTAACAATGCCCTCACTTTCTAGATAGGTTAATCTCAAATTTATATTTATCCGGCACAAAATAAACACGGACAAATTCAAAAGGTGATTCTTCATGCCTGATCCGACAAAACGTCGTCCGAGTTGTCAGTAATAGCGGACTACCTACCGGTCTCTCAAGATAGCGCGATAATTCAGGCGTCGCTGCAGTCGCCTCAACCACAACGGTCGAAAATGTCATCTCTGCGGCTAGAACGCGCATGTACTCCTGCGTAAGAGATGGAGCGGAAAAATCAATATCCTTCACTTCAGGAAAGCGCTCAATGGAATAAAACGAATAATTTAAAGAATAGATCTCACCATCGATCGTACGCAACCTTACGGCACAGAGGACGGGAGACTTTTCTTCAATACAGAGATTCGTCGATGTTTCACTATCCGCTTGAATGATGTCCTGACCAATGTAAACACTACCCGGTTCATATCCCAGCTCACGAATCTCGTCGGAAAAACTCAAAAGCCTTGAGGCATTGTACTTCACATATCCCGACAGAACGTACGACCCCTTACCTCGAATGGTGTAGATATAACCCTCTGAAGCAAGTGCCTTCAGGGCTTGCCGGACAGGCGCCTTACTCACTCCAAACTCAACACATAACTCATCCTCAGTCGGAAGTTTCTCGTTTGGCTTGTATAAACCGCTCTGAATGCGATCAATAATAATACGCTTAATCTGGTGGTGAAAAGGTGTGTATGAAGAGGTGGACAAAATCATTATGAAGCATTCTCCCTGTCGATATACTGTTAGTTTAATCTCATTATGTTATTATAATAACATGATAACAATGAGCTAACAACTACTTCGGCAAAGAATTTTATAAGCGATTTTTCGGATAATGATTTTGCGCAATAAACGCATCGCGCCAGGGAACTAGTACGGCGGGAAAAGGCAGTTCCGTCAGTTCTTCAATGGTCACCCACTCCCCTGAAAGATCAATACTGATGTATGAAGACTCTTCAATGTCCGATAACAATTCAACTTCCCAACACGATACTTCCCATATTCTGTGAGAATATACGGCCTTTTTGTCACCGATGAAACTGACTCTCATCTGCTCGGCAAGGTCACCTATATCCGATGGGTCTTCATCTTCAAACTCTAAAGTTTTTTTATCTCCATATTCACGCACATCTTCGCGGACTCGCCCATGCTCAAATGGACAGCTAGCATACCGTGCAGTCTTCCAATCACCGGTGAGCGATGCGCGAAATGACATCTCCTCTTCCGATCCGAAAGGGTGAGGCAAGGAATAGAATTCATACATTCCCTCGAGCAGTCCCTGCGCTCTACGTTTAACGTAAACTAAATTGTCGCGATGAATCAGCACATACGAAAACCGATCGATCGGCTTTTCTTCGACATCCTTTCGTACCGGAAACATGTCAACCGCATTAAGGGCATAGGCTTGACACAGAGTATGCAAAGGGCAGATCGAGCATTCAGGTGACGACGGCGTGCATATCGTCGCACCCAAATCCATGATCGCTTCATTGAAGTCACCTGCGCGATCATCGGGCATCAATGCCCGCACTCGATTACGTACAGCGCGAAAAGCTTTTGCGTCACCTCGCACATGGGGCTGAGCATCCAGTCTTGAGAAGACGCGAATGACATTTCCGTCAACGGCCGACTCCGGCAAATCGTAGGCAAAGGAGAGAATCGCTCCGGCAGTATACTGGCCGATACCGGGTAGCGATAGCAGGAGCTTTTTGTTTGGCGGGATGATGCCGTCATAGTTTTCTACGACGCGCTTTGCGAGAGAACTCAGAAAGCGTGCTCGCCGATAATAACCGAGTCCTTCCCACAGCTTGAGCACTTCCGTCTCATCAGCATCCGCTAGTTTCTCAATAGTCGGAAAGCGTTCCATGAATCGCTCGTAATAAGCAATGACCGCGCTCACTTGCGTCTGTTGCAACATCAATTCCGACACAATGACCGCGTACGGATCTCGTCTCGGATTCAAGCGCTCAGCGAACGGCAGGCAATCCACAAACGCACTCACCCGATCAGAATAAAACGAACGAAGAGTGGCAGAAATATCCTTTCTCCACGGAAGGTCGCGCGCGTGCTCATCAAACCACGAAAGCAGTAAATCGGCTATCGTCAGCTGATGACAGTCATCAATCGATCGATTTCGGATCACTTCGTGGGACACGGACTCATTCGCCCGTTAAATAGCGAGAGGCACTGATGCCCGCTTGATATCCAGATGAAAACGCCCACAGAAGATTGTAGCCACCCGTATCCCCGTCAACATCAAGAATTTCGCCACAGGCGAAAAGACCCGGAACTTTCTCAGACATCAAGGTGCCCGCGTTAAATTCAGCTGTCACGGCGCCTCCTGTTGAGATCTGTGCAAATTCAAATCCGCGCGTTCCCTCAACCGTGAGCTCAAACTTTTTCAATGCTCCGGCGATTATGGCGAATCGTTGCGACCCGCGCAAATGATCAAGTTTCTTCATGGAGATAATAGCGCGGCCAAGTTTCTCCGGAACGACGCCGGCAAGCAAAACATTCAAATCAACGTCGTCTTCCTCATCATCTGTCGACTCCGGTTGTTCCGTTCGAAGTCGTCTTGAGTCATGTCGGGCATGGTTTCTTGATCGGTTGACGGACACGGCACAAAGAGATGACGCGAGATAGAACTCCAATTCCTTTAAGCCAATCTCGGGAAGAAAATCGATAACGATTTTCCCGACACCCTTGTCCTGTTTGTGATGATCCGCGTGACCGCGCTCTTGCGCTTTAGAGACGAGGCGAGCAAGTTCCATGGATGCAATGCCGGACAAGCCGTAAGAGGTTACGAGGAATTCACCTGTCACGGTCGGCGACTTGTCGCCGGCCCAAGATTCGAAGTAAGCGTTCCCGAGAAAGCGCACACCTTCAGCCCCTTTTAAAACATCGCTATTCGTTAAGTTCAGGGGAACTAATGCAGGCAAGGGCTTAAGAACTGTATGACCGAGTGATTGCATGATCGAGAGTCCGGAAGATGAGCCGCCCAAATTTGGAGAAGCTGGACTCCCCGCCGCCATAACGACAGCGCGCGCAAGTACGGAAGTACCGTCGGATAGTGAAACATGAAAACTGTCATCAGCTTTTTCGACGGATAATACTTCTGTCTCCGTTCGAACCGAGAGTCCATAGCGCGCAAGTGCTCGCAAGAGAATGAGCGAAACAGAGCTGGACCGCATTGAGCGCGGATAGACCCGCCGAGCGTGGTCAACACGCGTTTTGAGCCCCCATCTCCCGAGCAACTCGATAAGATCGGACGCGGACAACCTTCGGAGCGCCCCCTTGACGAAAAAGGGATCCGTTCCGTGGTAATGTCCTTCCAGCTCCGACATATTGGCCAGATTGCAGCGACCGTTACCGCTGGCAAGAAGTTTGCGGAGAGGACGACTCTCTTTTTCAACGATTGCGACGGATCCGGTAAAATCGCTCTCATACACGGCGCCAAGCGCCGCAAAAATTCCGGAAGCGCCTCCGCCGATGATGAGCATATCGATTTCTTGGACTGCAAGATGATTCTTGTTCAATCGAAAAACCTCTTTTTTGTTCGTGCTGTTTTTATCGAATGGCGACAATGGCGCCTTCTTCCTTAGTCAACACGAGATAATTGCGATTCGCAATAGCAAAGACCCGTACCATACCGTTCAATCCATCTCGTTCAGCGATAAGTTCACCCGTCATCGTATTAAAAAGCATCAGCTTGTCTGCAGTCACGCCCAGTGCGTAGACACCATCGCCCGAAAGAGCGAAATCGATGACTTCTTCTGTGCTTTGCGCTTTGACTAGCGTCTGTTCGACCCGATCGGGAATTCCCCGGAGAAACCACATCGACATCCGGCCATCGTCCATCGCACGTATGCCCAGACACCCGGATCTCAAATCTATCTGTTCGATCCGATCGAACGAACGAGATAATCTCAATTCACCTGTCTCCGTATTCACGGCAACTATTTCACACTCGCCGAAAAGCACCTGTTCTTTATCGTGAAGTTGGAGGATAGCAGGCAAAAAACCGAAATTGGAGTATCTCCGGTCGGCAATCAGCTCGCCTTGAAAATCAAAGCGTCGAACGCGCGTCACAGGCGTACCCTCTGAAAAATCAACGAGTAAAACGTCGAAGTAACGGCCACTCATCGCAAAAGAGACGCGGATCGGTCTCCCGTGTTCAGAAATCGACAGTGTCAAAAGGGGGCCTTCATGTGTCAACTTATGAAGTGACACTCTGCTTACATTGTTGGCCGCCTGTCCGAGCAATAGGACGTATCCGTCGCGGTAGTCTCCACCTTGAATGATCGCCTCAACACTGAGCTCATGCATCGTTAAATCAGGCAATAAGATCATGATCTCCGTATCGTTTCTCGGAGCAATGATTAACGCCTCCCCGGCATCGTAAAGATTCGGATGGCGATAAGGGTATTGAATAAAAGACTGTTCACGTCCAATAGCGTCGAGAATAGCGAGACCGCCGTCTTCGACTCTCAGAGGCACGTTCGCATGAACACGTATAGACGACGCGGGGGCATGCTGTAATGAGAAAGCTTCTCCGAGAAAAATGTTTCTACCCATATCATCCGGCAAGACAACGGGACCACGCGATATCCGGGTAAGGACGGCGATAAAAATTAATAAGACTACCCACGCGACAATGATAGCCGCCACGACAGGGCGTTGGAAAGTTCGCGTTCTTCCAGACGATTCGACAACGTCAACGTGCTTATTTTCTCTGTTCAAAGTCGCCATTTCCGGATCCTCGATACACAGAACACTATAACACGGCCGACCGTTTCTCTTCGATCATTTGTTATAAATACGTCATGCGAACAAAAACACGATCCAATACACGCCTGAAAGGTCACTCACGTAATACAAAGGACTCTAAACGTTCTTGGTACATAACTACTTCTAAAGAAAGAGCTCTCACAAACCGCTACGTTTGAGAGAGCTCTTCGATTTTCCGAAACTGACCTAGATCTGCAACGCTTGCTTATAGCGTTTGCATATCAAACGGCTTATTTATTCGGCTTAATACATGCCGCCCTGCGGAGGCATCATCGGCTCAGGCTCGGGGATGTTCGCCACGACAGCCTCAGTTGTCAAGAGGATGGAGGCGATGGACGCGGCGTTCTGCAGTGCCGATCTCGTCACCTTCGTAGGATCCACAATACCTGCGGAAACCATGTCGACATACTCTCCCGTCAATACGTTGAAACCGACACCTTTTTCGCCGGACTTCACTTTTTCACAGACGACACTACCGTCAAATCCGCCGTTTATGGCAATCTGACGAACGGGCTCCTCGAGCGAGCGCAGGATAATCGACACACCTGTACGCTCATCGCCCTGCAGATCTTCAAGCAACGCGGAAACTTCGTCGAGCACATCGATATAGGCTGTGCCGCCGCCAGCGACAATACCTTCCTCGACAGCCGCACGTGTTGCCGAGAGGGCGTCCTCGATACGGAGCTTGCGCTCTTTCATCTCGACTTCCGTAGCTGCCCCGACCTTGATGACGGCAACGCCACCGGCGAGTTTGGCCAAGCGCTCCTGCAGTTTCTCACGGTCGAAATCTGAAGTCGTTTCCTCAATTTGGACACGGATGGCGTTGACACGATCCTTCAGGGCTTCAGGCGACCCGGCACCATCGACGATGACGGTATTGTCCTTATCGACCTTCACCTGACGCGCACGACCAAGATCCTCCAGTTGGACATCTTTCAGCTCCATGCCGAGATCCGATGAAACAACCTTGCCGCCTGTCAAAATGGCGATATCTTGGAGCATTTCTTTTCTGCGATCACCGAATCCCGGAGCTTTCACCGCTGTGCACTGGAATGTTCCGCGCAGCTTATTCAGGATAATGGTGGAGAGAGCTTCACCCTCAACATCTTCTGCGATGATCAGGAGGCGTTTGCCGCTCTGAACGATCAGCTCAAGAAGAGGAATCAAATCCTGGATATTGGAAATTTTCTTATCGGTAATCAGGATGTAAGGCTCATCGTACACGACTTCCATTTTTGTCGTATCGGTAACCATGTAGGCCGAAATGTAGCCACGGTCAAACTGCATGCCCTCCACGATTTCGAGCTCGGTACCCATGGTCTGCGACTCTTCGACGGTGATCACGCCATCGTTTGTCACGGAGTCCATCGCCTTGGCGATCTCGAGTCCGATCTCTTCGTCGTTCGCCGAAATAGCGGCAACGCGTGAAATATCATTTTTGTCGGCAACAGCCTTGCTGTTGCGGCCGATGGCTTCCACCGCGGTCGCGACCGCTTTGTCGATGCCGCGCTTGAGAATAATCGGGTTTGCCCCTGCCGCGACATTGCGAATTCCTTCACGGATAATCGCCTGGGCAAGCAACGTCGCCGTTGTCGTCCCGTCACCGGCGACATCATTCGTCTTCGTTGCAACTTCCTTGACGAGCTGTGCGCCTATATTTTCAAAACGATCCTCGAGCTCGATCTCGCGCGCGATCGTCACGCCATCATTAGTGACAGCGGGCGTACCGTACGTTTTGTCGAGAACGACGTTGCGACCCTTCGGGCCGAGAGTTATGCGGACTGTATCCGCAAGCTTGTTGACGCCGATTTCCAATGCTTTACGTGCGTCTTCGGTGTATTTCAATTCTTTTGCCATACTGTGTATCTCCTTACTATGTCGTATGATTAATCAACGATTGCGAGAATATCGCTCTGCCTCAGAATCGTATATTCCACATCGTCTATCTTCACTTCGGTACCTGCATATTTGCTGATCAGAACGCGATCACCGACTTCAACTTCCATGATGACGTCTTTTCCGTCGACGACGCCCCCCGGTCCGACGGCGACAATCTCAACGATCTGCGGTTTCTCTTTCGCGGAACCCGGTAATACGATGCCGCCCCTTGTCGTCTCTTCTGCTTCCAGTCTTTTGATGACCACACGGTCAGCCAATGGTCTAATATTCATTGCATAACCTCCCATATAAAAAATATTGTCTTTTTTCGGAATTGGCACTCGGCTTAGGCGAGTGCCAACCAATAAACAATATAAAGAGAACTATTCGTTTTGTCAACTACATGAAATCAAAAGATCGTGTCCAAAAGTGATCTAAATATGTCTTTTTCCGAAATAAACGCTATAATCTTCGAATCGCCGATGAACTGGCGTATAGGCTCACTTACGACACTAAAAGAAATGAGCACCATCATAATGAGCCACAGTGAGAAGACGCCCCAAAGCAAACCGAGAACGAGACCACCGAAGCGATTGAGCCACCCGACCACGGGAATGCCGTTAAGCGACGGAGTCAAAAGTCGTGCGAGAAGTCCGAGAACGACTTTGACGATAAGATAAATGACGATGAGCACCAGAGCACTGATAACGAGTTGCCAGACAGAGTTCACCGTTGTTTCAAAGACCGTTTCCCCATCCGGCGAGGGCATTTGTAAAATCCTCCTCGACCAGGATTCCGGCATACCGAATTTCTCCAGAACGGGCGCAATCGATGCAGGGAGATTTCCGGTACTTTCGTGAACTCGATCTGAAAAATCCTTTATCGAAGCACTAAAGAGCCCTAACTTGTGTAGCCAACCCGCGATTGGACGGACAAGGAGAAATGCGATGCCGATTGCGATCAACGAGCTGACAACACTGACTGCCGTCAAAAGAAGACCGCGCCGATAGCTGATCCAAACAAATAGCAGCAATAGTAAAATTACGAGCACATCAAATATCATCTAAGATTTCTCCCGCAAAGCTGTGGAGATCATTATAACAAACGAAGGGGCAAGAGCACATTGTGTTATGATCGATTCTAAGTAGATTGCGTTGCCCGGAGGACCAACCAATGCAGGAGACCAAAATTCCGATCCATAAATTGATACTGCTCTATATCGTCGAGCAGGCGCCGGGACTTCGTCGATCTTATCTACAAGACACAGCTCTCGCATCATTGTCTATGGACTATTTCGATGTGATGCGTGCGCTCGACGATCTGATCGATACGGGGCTCATTCACGTCGGAGCACGTAAAGGCGAAGAAGCTCTCGATGCCCATAATCGCATTATCGAACGATGTGACCTGACGGACAAGGGATTAGTAGCCATTTCCGCTCTCAAACACCAAATTCCCGCGGCGACGAGGCGTTTCATCACCCAATATCTCGAAGCTCACAGCTATCGGCGCAAAATGGCCGATGCCGTAACCGTCAAAATCGAGCTCACATCGGACGGTCAATACGAGCTCATCTGCCGTCAAAAGGAAGGCAATGACACGAGTTTTCTATTGAAGCTCCGATTCCCGACCGAAGAGATGGCGGAGAAAGCGTCCAGAACTTGGCGTGAGCACCCGGACGATATTGTCAACACGTTGATTCATTCGCTTTTGATCGACACACCCGAAGAACCGAAATAGTGTTGCACCATTCCGAGTGATGTCGTACTTGGAAATCCGTTCCATTTTGTTTATTCCCGGCAAAAGATGCTTCCTGCCATAGCGACGACAACATAGGCTGAGGGATAGTTTTAAAATTGCTCCATATCAACAATCTTTCTTCATCGCGTTGTATCCAATCAACACCGTCCATGCGTACGCGCAGGTTTTTGGAATCATAAGAACTCCAATGATAGGTACTGAACTTGCAAACAATACCACGGGAATATAAAAGCCAAAACTCAAAACAATCGTAAGCCACACATATTTAAAGGGATGGTCCTGTTTCTCTTTTGCAGTTTGATAAAACAAAACGATAATTAAAAGTCCCAAAAATGCAAAGGGAATATTTCGATAGATCCCCCAAGATAAGGGCGGCGTTGCACTTAGCCATTGATTTTGCGGGAATAAACAGAGCGCAATGCGGGACAGCGCAAGTACCCAGACGGCAACGGTAAGTTCTTTCTTCCCTGATATTTGATAGCGTTCCCGCCACACGTAGTAGAGCAGTACGTAAAACAAGGTCATCGTGACGGAGGTGATCAGCTTGCCGATGCCGAGTGCCGCCGTATAATCTGCTAAACCTGTTGTGCATAGTGCAATCACCCTAGGAACTAAATGAAATGCATCACCGAAACCTAAAGTGACCGCCATGACTCCATAAAGGAGATACTGACGTTTCCCCTTGCTTCCAATAATCATTTTTATGCCGAGGAAGATGACTGTAGACAAGTAAACAACATGAAAAATTGTTTCAAAGACGGCTTGCATGATGAAGATCTCCTTTCAGTCTAGACATTGTTCAAATCTATCCTAATTAATCCCGCCATTTTGACGTGAAAAAGATCCAATGATCAGCAGATCAGGCGGCGAATAACTTCTAGGAGCAAATCGCAGTTGCTCTTCTTCTGCACCAACAGAGTAAGCATATTAGAAAATACAAGTTCGACAAAATCAGTTTCGAAATAAACGGTTGCAAAATGCATTGTTATTGTAATGAATTTTGTGCAGTGCTGTCAATTCGCCTCATCAAAACTCGAGCATCCCATGATCACGCTATCCTCGGAAGTTTCATCAGAAAGTGTACTTCAAAAAGCAATCAAGGGAGTCGGTCGTTTTTCAATAAGGCAGAGATGCTTTCAGTGAGTTTCAGCTAAAATGTAATAAAGTTTCAATGAATTGTGCGAATGTAGTGAAACGAATACGATTCCGGTGTATTAGGGTGAAGAGGCCTTAATAAAGAGAGAGGAGATCCGATATGGACGACAGCAAAATTGTCGAACTGTTCTTTGATCGATCCGAACTGGCCATATCGGAAACCAGCAAGAAATACGGAAGGTATTGCCACTACATCGCTTACAACATCCTACGCAACAATGAAGACGCGGAAGAGTGCGTTAACGACACGTACCTGAGGGCGTGGAATTCCATTCCCCCGAAGCGTCCGAACAAGTTGCAGACGTACCTCGGAAAAATCACGCGCAATCTGGCGCTGAATATGCTTGAAAAATTGACCGCACAGAAACGCGGCAAGGGTCAGATACCGCTCGTTCTCGATGAATTGGGGGAATGTATTCCGGACGAGAGATCCTCTACCGATATCGTCGAGGATATGTATATCAAGGAACTGCTCGATCGCTTTCTTGACGCGCTTCCGGCAGAAACACGGAAAATATTCGTCCGTCGCTATTGGTACATGAGTGCCGTCAAGGAAATTGCACGCGAATACAACCTGACCGAAAGCAAAGTGACCGTCACGCTATTCCGAACGAGAAAGAAACTCAAAGAATATTTAGAGGAAAAAGGCATTCACTTATGAAAGAAAAACGCTTTTTACATATAATCGGTGACATCGACGACAGACATATCGCGGAAGCCGCGCCGAAGGCAAAAAAACGCTTCGCGCCCGCATGGACAAAATGGATCGCCGCCGCGGCCTGTCTCGGCCTCGTCGTCGGTGCCGTCTTAATCGTCCCGAAGCTTGAACGCAAACAACCGATCGAGCCGTCAGAGGATATTCCCATCTCTAGCATAAAAACGATCTCACCTCCCGAAGAATTCCCCGTTTCCGACAAAACGACCGCCAAGGTGCGCTACGCGACCGACGAGGAAGTATTCGAAGCCGTGAAAACGGGGCAATGGGAATATCTGCTTGAGTACTTAACTGAAGATGAAATGTTTGCCAAAGACAACATGTACATCTTCCGCGGCGTTGTTATTGAACTCACGAATTATTCAATCGATTTTGGATCGACTGTAGAAATACTTACCGTCGCGACGATTGATGTTCAGAAAGTTTACAAAGGGGTCATCTCCACAGGACGACCGCTTAGTGTTCTTCTTCCCTGTGCCGTTTACCCGGATGGTTGGGTCTATATGGAAGACACGGAAATCATTTCCCAAATCAAAGTCGGGATGGAAGGCGTCTTTATGACTTATGTTTGTGATGACAATTCCATCTACCAACGGGGAACCGGAACTCTGTTAAAGACCGATCTCGCTTCGTGCGGCATTGGTGACGGTATGAGATGGGTATTCCTGGATACGGGTCAAGGTCTATCGTTTGCGGAGTTTGCTTACCCCGGCGCCGCCGGTACGAAAACGCTTGACGATATTGAAGCCTATGTCCTCAAGATGATCCATTCAACAACACCCACGATAACCACAACCGTCGTCGAGGGAACTACCGTGAAATTGCCCGATGAAACGAGCGCACCGGATACAAACCCTTCTGAGACCACCGTACCGATTGACAAAAGAGCGAACAAGGATGAAAAACCTTCCTCACTCCTGATCACCTTTATCGTTGCCGGAGCCATTCTCATCATCGGCGCGGCAATTTACATCTTTTACAAGGCAAGGAAAAAGGGGTCGTAATTCATACAAAGCACATGCCTAGCACACGATGAAAAGGGGCTGTCTCAAAACCACTCACTT
>FZPS01000171.1_pt28 | contig 20617 bp, 20 predicted proteins | sample 1817821 | NCBI WGS metagenome assembly FZPS01 (sample SAMEA104158645, study PRJEB21678) | metagenome | place: Germany | collected 2015-04-21 | reverse complement strand
TAAACACGTTTGGAATATTTGCAGGAGTAAAGGTTCAGTCTGGAAGACTGAACCGTTTTAAGACTGAGATCAATAAATTTAATATACTTATTTGATGACAATAGCAATTGCTCCTTTGTTTTTTGTGGGGACAAAAAAATTAAGGAGCATTTTTACAATTTTATTTTTATAATTTTTGGGTAAAAACAGAATTTAGAGGATTTCTACAGAGCCTAATTATTCCTCTATATTTATTTTGAGTAATTTATCCTTTACAGGGTATACTGCTTCTCAATCCTGGCTGAGACTTCATCCCAATCCATTATGCTTTTATCTATCCTAGAATTTCCTTTTCTTTCCTTTTTCTCAAACTCTCTCAGTGCTTTTACCACTTTTTCCTTTGTAACCGGATTCTCAATTCCAATACAGTTCTCCCCATCCACAAACTCCTCAAGTGCGCTTTCCTTTGCCACAATGCACGGAATATCCGCAGCCAGCGCTTCAGCAACCGTTATCCCATATGCTTCGTAAGAGGAAAGCATTAAAAATATATCCGCATCTGCATAGCACTTAAGTAATTCCTTTCTTGAGAGATCTTTTAACCATTCAATTCTTCCCTCAACCCCTAAACTTTTTGCCATGTTACGGAGTTCGGTCTCATATGGCCCTTTTCCGACAATTCTCAGCTGGAAATTATGAAGTTCAGGCAAACTCTGAATAATATACTGTACCCCTTTGTATTCTTCCAGGCGACCCACATAGAGAAGGAGTTTTTCTCTTCCAGCTTTCCTTTTCATACCTTTTGCCGGTCGCCTCAAATTTTCAAATTCTTTTAGATTTATTCCATTAGGGATTTTTACGGTTTTTGTAGCCACCTTGAAATCTGATTCTACAAGCTTCTTCTCATACTCGGATACACATATTACAGAATCTGCTCTGAAGAAAATCAGCTTTCCAAGAAGCTTGTAAGGTTTATGTAATAAATTCCTGAATGCAGTATGACCGCGCCGGTGATAATGCGGCGTAAGTATGAATTTCCCTCCATGCTTGCCCAGGGATGAGAAAAAAGCGGGAAAAGCATGATAGCTGTGTGCGTGAATAACATCATAGTTATGTTTTTTGAGATAATAGTAAATTTGAGGTGCAAAATAGTATGCATTCCCTGGGGCAAAAGACCTGAACCTTATGACCTTTACTCCATTTATCGTCTCTCTTTTACTCAATCTTCCTGTGGGATCCGTTGTTATAACCTCAACATCATGTCCTGCTCTTACCAGCCTTTCACTAATTTCCTTGACGTGAGTTTCCACTCCACCTATATCAGGAGAGTAACGGGGACAGATCTGGGCTATTTTCAAGGCTGAACCTCTTTTACACTGGAACCTATACGGATTAATGCATTAGCTTAATATAAAGATAATGTGATAGTTTTAGGCAAATGAGATCTAACAAAAGCGTTTGCATAGTCGGACCTTCGAAACGTTTTTTGAGCGGTATCAGCTATTACACTATACGTCTTGCAAATGCCATGTCTGCGGAAAAAGATGTTTCAGTTGTCTGCTTTCGACAATTGCTTCCAACTTTTCTTTTCCCAGGAAAATCCCATGTAGGGAAAAACATCTCCGACCTGAATTTCCTACCGGGGATTCCTGTATTTGACGGCATGGATTATAACAATCCACTGACCTGGGTTCAAGCATACCAATTTCTTAAAGCCCAAAAGCCGGATATCATAATCCTGCAGTGGTGGACTTCTTCAGTTGCGCATATGCAGCTTCTGCTGAAGCTGTTTGCAGGTTTACTGCATAAACCGAAAATAATTATCGAATTTCATGAAGTAGTGGACCCTTTTGAAGAATCAATACTTCCTATCCGCATATACTCTAAAGCAACAGGAAAATTGCTCCGTAAAAACCTTGATGCATATATTACTCATTCCGAATCCGATAAAGAGCTTATTGCAAAAAGATATTCTATTTCTCCTGAAAAAATCCATGTGATCCCACATGGGCTTTATGACCAGTATGGGGATCTGCTCGACATAAAAGAAGCAAGAAGAAGTCTCTCAATTAAGGATGACTTTGTTATACTTTCTTTCGGTTTGATTCGAAAGTATAAAGGAATTCCCTACCTTATCAGGGCTTTTGAGCAGCTTCCCCCCGAGATTCTTGAGAAAAGCCGATTGCTTATTGTCGGGGAGATCTGGGAAGATCGCAAGGAATTACTTGACCAGATTAAAGCCTCTCCATCTTATAATCATATTACACTGATAAACGAATATATTCCTGATGATAAAGTAAATGTGTATTTCAGTGCTGCAGATGTAGTAGTTCTGCCTTACCTGAGAGCTTCTCAGAGTGGAATTGCTCATATTGCTATGTCTTTTGGAAAACCTGTTATTGTTTCTGAGGTCGGCGGTTTGAAAGAATCTATGGCTAAGTATAAAGGAACCTTTTTTGTCCCTCCGGGAGATGCCGATTCTATCAGGAACACCATTCTCAGCAGATTCGGCAAAAGAGAGCATTACGAAACTCCCGATCAAAAATGGGATAAAATTATAAACTGTTACATTGAATTAATACAATCAGTTTAATTTTCTTTTTAGTATTTGTTCATTAATGTGTAAAGTTTACTTCTAAAGGGGATAATTATGAGTTCTCAGGATCATCCTGTATCATCATTCCAAGATAAAATAAGATCCAGCTGGCCTTATACTCTGGCAGTTGCGATAATTGGTTTTGTATCTTTGTGGGTCAGAACACTTCCTTCAGATACTGTATTTTTACCTGGCGGGATCGTGAGATTCGCGACCAACGATGCCTGGTATCATATGCGTACTTTATATGTCCTGCTTGAGAATTACCCCAACAGGATGTTTTACAATCCCATGACCAATTATCCTTACGGGAGTTATATCCATTTTGGACCATTATTCGACCAGATGATAGCTATTACTTCCTTTGTTCTCGGGATGGGCAGTCCCAGTCCCCAACTGGTTAACACCATAGCTGCTTATTTTCCTGCAGTGCTTGGAGCTCTTACTGTTGTTCCTGTTTACTACATAGGAAAATACCTTGGCGGGCGTAAAACAGGGCTTCTAGCTGCGATACTAATTGCGTTTGCTCCGGGTCAGTTCCTGTCCCGTTCGCTCATTGGTTCTACAGACCACCATGTTGCTGAATCGCTATTCAGTACTTTCTTCATGATGTTTTTCATTCTCGCTCTCATCTCGGCAAAGGAAAAAAAGCTGCGTTTTGAAGATGTGTTCAATAAGAACCTCCGTGTCCTGAAAGAGCCTTTACTGTACTCAGTTGTTGCTGGTGTCATGTATTCCGCCTACCAGCTCTCCTGGCCAGGAGGGTCTCTTTTCCTCCTAATCACTTTCATTTACACCGTATTCCAGTACATACTTGACAATTTCCGCAATGAGTCAAGCGACTATCTGGGGTTTGCAGGCATAGTCACGTTTTTAGTAAGCACTTTACTTATCCTTCCCTTTGTGCATCCTGATATGGGTTTCTCGCTTTATTACTATTCATGGTTCCATGTGGTGACTGTGCTTGGGGCAATGGCAGGTTTTGCAGCTTTGAGTTTCCTTGAAAGGGAGTTTAAAAGAAAGCAAATAAAGGCTTATTACTTCCCTCTTCTCATCCTCGGAGCTGGAATTCTTGGGCTCATAATTACCAAATTAGCGTCTCCCTCCCTTTATTCCCTGGTTATACACGCCCCTACAACTGTTTTCGGGATCCAGAAGGGTGGGCCTTCCACAATCCAGGAAGTCTCTTCAATATTTTACTATGACGATGTCTTCACCCTGGCAAAAGTTTTTGCAAATTTCACGGCTACTGGTTTCCTTGCTTCTTTGCTGGGTATGCTTGTTCTGGCTGCAAACCTGTTCAGAAAGCCAAAGCCTCAGGAAGTACTGGTCCTTATCTGGAGCTTTTTTATTCTCCTTGCAATTTACGGCCAGAACCGTTTTGCCTATTATTATTCTATAAATGTTTCAATCCTGAGTGCCTATTTAGGAGGATTATTGCTTGGCGTAGTAAAATGGGACATGCTCGAAGAAAGCCTCAGGACTAATATGAAATCACCTCAAGATATTCCTGGATTCCTCAAATCTATCAGGTTAGGGCATGTTCTTGCTATCCTTATCATAGTAGTCGTGCTAATTCTTCCAGTGTACAGCACAGCTATGCTGTATACAAGAAGTATAGGTAGTGAGCCTAATCCACCCTGGACGGAGGCTACTTTTTGGCTTCAGACAAATACCCCCGATCCTGGAATGGACTTCAACGCTATCTATGAAGCCCCTAAAGACGGAGAGCTTTTCGATTATCCTGATACCGCTTATGGTGTTATGTCTTGGTGGGACTACGGGCACTATATCGAGTTTTTTGGTCACAGAATGCCCAATGCTAATCCTTTCCAGGCAGGTGTAGGAGGGCGCAGGGTGAGCATTGACGAAGAAAATCAGCCAGGTGCTGCAAGCTTTTTCACAGCCCCTTCTGAAGAAGAGGCAAGTGCTGTGCTTGAAGCCATAGACCCCAGACCTGACAAAGCAGGAGCGCGTTATATAATGTCTGATGTCAATATGGCTACGGGCGTTTTTGATCCAATGACTAAGTGGACCCTTGATACTGAAGGGTACTATCAACCTATCTGGACAGCAGATGGATATCGGTATGTTCGCTCAGCTCGGTACTTTAATTCTATGGAATCCAGGCTGCATATATTTGATGGAAATGGCTTGAAGCAGTATCGTATGGTTCATGAGACCGAACCTTATGCTACGAGACCCGATGAAGTCTGGTACAAGCAGGTCTATAACCTTATATTTGGAGGCAATATTCCGGAAATACATACGGGTTACGTCAAGATCTTCGAGTACGTCAAAGGTGCAAACATAACAGGTACTGCTTCCCCCAATGAGACCGTCAAAATAAGCGCTACAATCCTTACGGGACAGGGACGTACCTTTGAATACACGCAGTCTACAACTGCGGATTCTCAGGGCAGGTACGAGTTTACAGTACCCTATTCAACTGAGGGTCCTATTGAAGGCGAGACTCAGTTCGATGCTGCACCTGTGGGACCCTACGTAGTGAGTTACGGCAATACGACAAAAGAAGTAAGGGTAAGTGAGGAAGCTGTGTTAAACGGAGAAGAAATAAAGACCTAAAGAGAGATAAAGATCTAAATATTCCAGATATGCGGTCAGGACAACTCTTCACCTTATTTCTTTTTCTTTATCTCATATCTTTATTTTTATTCTTCTCTGGCGTTCACCAGTAAAGATTCCTGCAGAATCTTGTAACCTTCAAGAATAATTCTTTCTTTTATAATTATGCAATTCGCTTTTGCATATACTTTTATATACTATTAATAAAGTTATTCCAAATATATTAGGGCGTCTCAGACTGAAATTGCCCTTGTGCCGCGTCTTTTATAGGGTGTCTTTTAGAAGACGCATTGTCCCATAGTAAATGGCTTGAGAGAGCCTGCTGGGACAGAGGAACAAGGATCTCTTCGGAAATACTGGCATTTCCGATGATTGTCGTGACCGGCTCAGTAAAAACTGTACAAAGTTCCTGAATATGAAACTGTACAAAATTCCTGAATATGAATTAGATAAAATTATAAATAAGCATATTGACTTTCTAAGTCAGACAAATATTATTTATTTGATTTTCTTCTCCACAAATTATATATTTATGCAAAAATTTACCTCTTAAAGGGGATAATTATGAGTTCTCAGGATCATCCTGTATCATCATTCCAAGATAAAATAAGATCCAGCTGGCCTTATACTCTGGCAGTTGCGATAATTGGTTTTGTATCTTTGTGGGTCAGAACACTTCCTTCAGATACTGTATTTTTACCTGGCGGGATCGTGAGATTCGCGACCAACGATGCCTGGTATCATATGCGTACTTTATATGTCCTGCTTGAGAATTACCCCAACAGGATGTTTTACAATCCCATGACCAATTATCCTTACGGGAGTTATATCCATTTTGGACCATTATTCGACCAGATGATAGCTATTACTTCCTTTGTTCTCGGGATGGGCAGTCCCAGTCCCCAACTGGTTAACACCATAGCTGCTTATTTTCCTGCAGTGCTTGGAGCTCTTACTGTTGTTCCTGTTTACTACATAGGAAAATACCTTGGCGGGCGTAAAACAGGGCTTCTAGCTGCGATACTAATTGCGTTTGCTCCGGGTCAGTTTCTGTCCCGTTCGCTCATTGGTTTTACAGACCACCATGTTGCTGAATCGCTATTCAGTACTTTCTTCATGATGTTTTTCATTCTCGCTCTCATCTCGGCAAAGGAAAAAAAGCTGCGTTTTGAAGATGTGCTCAATAAGAACCTCCGTGTCCTGAAAGAGCCTTTACTGTACTCAGTTGTTGCTGGTGTCATGTATTCCGCCTACCAGCTCTCCTGGCCAGGAGGGTCTCTTTTCCTCCTAATCACTCTCATTTACGCCGTATTCCAGTACATACTTGACAATTTCCGCAATGAGTCAAGCGACTATCTGGGGTTTGCAGGCATAGTCACGTTTTTAGTAAGCACTTTACTTATCCTTCCCTTTGTGCATCCTGATATGGGGTTTTCCCTTTATTACTATTCATGGTTCCATGTGGTGACTGCACTTGGAACAATGGCAGGTTTTGCAGCTCTTAGTTTTCTTGAAAGGGAGTTCAAAATAAAGCAGTTAAAGGCTTATTACTTCCCTCTTCTCATCCTCGGAGCTGGAATTCTCGGGCTCATAATTACTAAAATCGTATCTCCTTCGCTTTATTCCCTGATTATACACGCCCCGACGACCGTTTTCATGATTCAGCAGGGAGGACCTTCTACTATTGGTGAGGCTAGTTCCATATTCTACCAGGGTGGCGTATTCACTCTTTCAAAGGCTTTTGCAAACTTCACTGTTACAGGTTTCCTTGCTTCTCTGCTGGGTATGCTTGTTCTGGCTGCAAGCCTGTTCAGAAAACCAAAGCCTCAAGAAGTACTGGTTCTTATCTGGAGCTTTTTAATTCTCCTTGCAATTTACGGCCAGAACCGTTTTGCCTATTACTATTCCATAAATGTTTCAATCCTGAGTGCTTATCTGGGAGGACTGCTGCTTGACAGGGTAAAATGGAATGAACTTGACCAGAAGTTCAAAAGTGCTGTAAGATCGCCTGCAGATATCCCTAATGCTTTTAAATTTGTCAAAGTACAGCAAGTTCTTGCAGTTCTGGCTATAGTAGTATTTCTGATTTATCCAGCATATGGATCTGCAATGTTTCAGGCAAAAGGCTCAAATGACCCCAATGAACCCTGGATGGAAGCTACTTTATGGCTTCAGACAAATACCCCCGATCCTGGAATGGACTTCAACGCTATCTATGAAGCCCCAAAAGATGGAGAGCTTTTCGATTATCCTAATACTGCATACGGTGTTATGTCCTGGTGGGACTACGGGCACTATATCGAGTTTTTTGGTCACAGAATGCCCAATGCTAATCCTTTCCAGGCAGGTGTAGGAGGGCGCAGGGTGAGCATTGAGGAAGAAAATCAGCCAGGTGCTGCAAGCTTTTTCACAGCCCAGTCCGAAGAAGAGGGAAATGCTGTGCTTGAAGCTATAGACCCAAGACCTGACAAAGCAGGCGCACGTTACATAATGTCTGATGCCAGAATGGCCACGGACATATTTGGGGCAATGCCTGCCTGGACTCTTGACACAGAGGGGTACTATCAAACTATCTGGACAGGCAGAGGGTATGAGACTATACCTTCTACCCGATACTTCAATTCCATGGAAGCAAGGCTGCACATTTTTGACGCAAACGGCATGAAGCATTACCGTATGGTTCATGAGACTGAGGCATATCAAACCAATGAGGTAGTGTATAAACAGGTCTATAATCTTGTATTCGGAGGCAATATTCCGGTGATACATACGGGTTATGTCAAGATCTTCGAATATGTCAAAGGTGCAAACATAACAGGTACTGCATCCCCCACTGAAACTGTCAAAATAAGCGCTACAATCCTTACAGGACAGGGACGTACCTTTGAATACACGCAGTCTACAACTGCGGATTCTCAGGGCAGGTACAAGTTTACAGTACCCTATTCAACTGAGGGTCCTATTGAAGGCGAGACTCAGTTCGATACTGCACCTGTGGGACCCTACGTAGTGAGTTACGGCAATACGACAAAAGAAGTAAGGGTAAGTGAGGAAGCTGTGTTAAACGGAGATGAGATAAAGGTCTGAAGCAGTCGGAGTGTGCTGTTGCTAACTCTACTGCTTCTCCTCCACTTTTCCTTATGCCTTTATTTTCCTGGTTCTATATTGTCCGCTTTGCTTTGAGTTAGACTTGCAAAATCTTTGCTTCGTTTTCCCGCTACCTAGATATACTATTAAAAAAACTACCTGGCAGGTGAAGTATGATGGAAAATCCCATAATAGGCCGAGTATGGAAATTTGGAGACGATATCGATACGGATGCGATTATTCCCGGAAAATACCTGCGGACCAAGGATATGCAGATGTTTGCAGCTCATGCAATGGAAGGTATTGATCCGGAATTTGCAAAAAAGGTAAACCCAGGTGATATTATTGTGGCAGGCAGCAACTTCGGTTGTGGTTCCTCACGAGAACAGGCTCCACTCGCTCTAAAACATGCGGGCATTGCCTGTGTAGTCGCAAAATCTTTTGCAAGGATCTTTTTCCGAAATGCAATCAATGTGGGTCTGCCTCTAATAGAAGCAGATATTGAATGTCAGGAAGGTGACGAGATCAGGGTCGACCTTTTAAAAGGCGAGGTTACAGTTCCAGGAAAAGGTACTTTCACTGGAAACAAATTACCAGATTTCCTGCTCCAGATACTGGCTGATGGCGGGCTTGTAGCTCACAGGAAAAAAGTCCAGAGTGAGCAAAAGGAATAACTTTATCTTATAAATATTGGAACTGAATCAAATTCGATTTTCACTCAGAGTAATCAACCACTCAGAAAAACAAATTATCCAAAACAATCGATGCTTATGATTTTTCCTGATGAATACAAAAATGTGGGCGTTACAGGATCATTCTGCCCGGGCACAGAAGAGCCAATCTATTTCCTGACTGACTACCTAATTGTCGAAAAAGAAGACCCCCTGACCGACAACTCAGAGTATGCAATTTATCGTGTGAAAAAAAGCGGAGAGGGACTGCTCCGAAAGGTTGAAGCTCTTGAGACAATAGCCTCGGGAGAAGAAGTGGTGAAATATGATCAGGAACTGAATATAAAAGACCGCACGCTCCTGATAGAAACTGCCGAGAAACTCTGTACCGAAAAAGTGAACACGGTAATTTTCACAGGTGTGGATAGGCATGTTACTTTTGTCCATAAGCCTGACCTCTCCGGCATCCTTGAACTCGAAATCCTTGATGTTGCCCCTCCTTATCCTTCCTGGCTTTCCCTGGTTGTTCGAAAACTTGAAGCCAGCGGAATCTTCGGGGATCTGCAGGTCAGGTTTATTGAAAAGGTGATTGATCTAAGGCAATTTGAAGGGAAAAACACTGTTTTCCCATGCAGTGCATCTGGGCTGGAAGGAAAATGCCTGGATTCGGATGTACTAACGGAGAACGGACATCTACTGGTAGGGTGCGAGATTTCAAAAACCCTTTTTGAGATGCGCTTTCCTGAGCTTGAGTATTCCTTTGTAAATATCTGTCCTTTTAAATCTGAGATAGTTATGCCCTCAAAACCTTTCATTACGCGTTGCTGCAGGTCTGAGAACTCAGGGCTTGTAAAGATCTCGAGTTTTGATGGTGCTGTAGTTCACTGGGGAGCATCGGAATACCAAGTTGCTGAGGCTGTCAGAGACCTCGTAAACAGGTTAAGGCAGAGTTCAGGGGATTTTAACCGCCATCCTTGAGGATTTTTATCTGACTTTTCAACGCCTGCAATGCGCATAATTATACTTGATGACACTCTACTCAGGTTGTTATCCGAGACTTTTAGCAGTGCAAGAACATGTAGTTGCAGGTGTTCTAATTGAAACGCCTATTTTTGTTCTCTGCAGGTACAGCAAGACTTATGACCAATCTATTGGCCCTGCTTTTGCTTAGCATGATAGTTTCCAGTAAATAATCTCCCTAATTCAAATAATCATCTTTTTGATATAAATAATCCAGATTCAATATATATTCTCCAATAAGAAAATATAATAGAAAACTCTATTATGTTTGAAAGCATAATTTCAGGGATCAATTCAGGGATCAATTTACTGTGTTGCTCTTCGACTAAGGGCTGTGGGGATGTTAAAAGTTTAAGATATTCACGTAGTCGCAGACTAACGACGAATTAAAAGTAAAGCCGAAGTTTTGGGGGCTGGTATTATGCTCTGGTTAATGCTTGCATGGCTTGCTGGGTTCATTGTAGGGGTTTTCTTGCTTAAGGTAGTGCTTATAACGGTTGCAGTGCAGGCTTCACTTGCTTATAATACAATCCTTGGGCGTAATGTCCAGACGAAGTATCAGCAGGTGGACGCGATACCTGACTGGATTAAAACTCTCGCCGACGATAATATATACCAGCGTTATTCGATTAATCCTCCACGCGTTGTAGCATATCCAGCATTTTACAGAAACGGCTTCAAGTTTTTTGATGGAGAAGACGGTAAGTATGCGGTTTCCTATGATGGCACCGGTAAATACACCGTCTACAGAAGATTAAGGTCAGGGCCATCAGGTAATAAAGTGAAATCAATGGTTGAGGAAAAGTCTAAAGCCAAAGTATGAGCCTGAGTTTTGGCTCAAGCATAAGTTATGTCGCGCTCGTTGCGCCTGTCGATCATGCCGAATAGGGATTGGGGATAAGGTTATCAAATCCAAAAGGCATTCCATTTTCGATAAAACCTTTTCTCAAAAGGTTTTTGGTCAAACTTTTTTTGAAAAGGCTTGCATTCAAGCGGTTTATTAGAAAAGTTGCCTTTTTAAGAAATGTTTTTACCTTTTCAGAAGACATAGTTTTAAATCTGATTGTGAATTTACGGGTCATCAAAAGGGTAACAGTCAAGGCATATAGACAACTATAAGACTTTTGATTCTCAAACATCCTCATGTGCTGAGGATTTTAATTCTCTTTAATATCCATCTGTACTATTTGTAAAACGAAACCGGAGTAAACATTTGATGTCTTTCTTGACTAATTTCCTTCTAGGACTTGGGCTTGCAATGGATGCATTTGCAGTTTCCATGTCCAGCGGCACCACAATAAGGCCTTTCCGGCTCAATGATGCGCTGAAGCTGGCTCTCTTTTTCGGGGGTTTTCAGGCTTTCATGCCTGTGATGGGCTGGCTTGGAGGGAGCGCAGTAAGCGGCTTTGTTTCAGACTATGCTCCATGGATTGCTTTTGGGCTTCTGGCCTTTATTGGAGGCAAAATGATTTACGAGGCTCTTTACGGAGATCCCGAAGGAAAGGTAAGCTCCCTTAATTACTCGATACTTTTTGTACTCGCAGTCGCTACAAGCATAGATGCCCTTGCTGTGGGGATAAGTTTCGCATTCCTAAATACGCCTATTCTTGAACCTGTAATTATAATAGGCTGTGTGACCTTTTTCATGTCTTTCTGCGGAGCAGTCCTTGGATACAGAATAGGCCATTTCTTTGAGCACGAAGTCGAGATTATAGGAGGCCTTATTCTTATCGGGCTCGGCATAAAAATCCTTGTCGAGCATATGCTCTGGATCTGAGTGACCTCAGAATCTGAAAAACTTACGCCAGATTCATATACTCCAAACTATAGATGCAGTTAGCATGAAACTGGCTATAATCGAAGGTGATGGGATCGGCAGGGAAGTAATCCCTGCAGCTGTTAAAGTCCTTGATGCTTTCGGGCTTGAGTTTGAGTTTGAGAAAGTACCTCTGGAGCTCGGCTACACTCGATGGGAAAAAACAGGGACTGCAATGTCGAGTGACGATCTGGAGACTATAAAAGGGTGCGATGCGGTCCTTTTTGGAGCAGTTACCACTGTGCCGGACCCAAGTTACAAAAGTGTGCTTCTGACCATCCGAAAGGAACTGGATCTTTATGCCAATATCAGGCCTGTAAAACCTCTTCCCGGCATAACAGGAGTTACCGGGAGAAATGACTTCGATTTTATTATTGTAAGGGAAAACGCTGAAGGGTTATACTCTGGGATTGAGGAAATAGGGTCTGAGCTTTCCTGGACAAAACGAATCATCACACGAAAAGGCTCTGAGCGAATTGCTGAATACGCCTGTAAGCTTGCAAAGAGGAGGAAGAACAGGCTTACAATTGTTCATAAATCCAATGTCCTAAAATCTGACAAACTTTTCCTTGATATCTGCAGGCAGACTGCTGCTGCTCACGGAGTAGAGTATGAGGATACACTGGTTGACTCAATGGCTTACAGCCTTATGATGCATCCTGAAAGATACGACGTTGTGGTTACAACGAACCTCTTCGGAGATATCCTGAGTGATATGTGTGCAGCTCTTGTAGGAAGTCTCGGCCTTGTCCCAAGCGCCAATATAGGAGATAAATATGCCTTCTTCGAACCAGTGCACGGAAGCGCACCTGATATTGCTGGTAAGTGCGTTGCAGATCCGCTTGCTGCAATTCTCTGCGTAAAAATGCTGCTGGAGTGGATGAAGGAAGCAAGATTCCGGATTATAGACGAGGCGATAGCCCATGTGCTTCAACAGAAAATTATCACTCCTGACCTCGGAGGAGCTGCCAGCACAATGGAAGTCGGAAACGCGGTTGCGGAATATGTGAGGAGAAATCTGTAAAAACTCAGTAGTATGACTGGATATGCCTCCTGCCAGAGGGGAACTTTTAATATTTTAAACCCTCTATTATTATAAAGAGCAGTTAGATTTCTATTAAAATAGATTATCAAAATAGCTGTGCTTAAATTCTGATATGTCATTAACGAATGAGTGGGGGGTTTCATTCTGCGTCAGTTTTTCGATGTCTCATTGCCTATTACAGAAGAAATGGTTGTATATCCGGGAAAGCCGTCGCCCTCTATTCAGAGGTATGCTTCTGTCCCGAGAGATAATGTAAATGAATCTACTCTGACTCTGGGAAGCCATACAGGTACTCATGTAGAATCCAGACTTCATCTTCGGGATGGAAGAGAAAGTGTTGCTGACTTGCCTCTTGATCACTTTTATGGAAAATGCAAGGTTTTTGATCTTGTCCATGTGGAGAACGAAATCCACAGGCAGGACCTTGAAACGTTTGAAATACAGCCAGGAGACATAGTGCTTCTCAAGACCAGGAACTCAACTCTGGGATATGTTAAGTTCCTTGAGAACTATGTGCACCTTAAAATGGACGCAGCTGAATACCTCGTCAATGCCGGAGTTAAAACCCTCGGCTTTGACTACCTGAGCGTTAAAAAGCCTGACGGGGACGATGAAGTCCGTGAAATACTTATAAATAATACAACTTTGTTTTTAGGACTCAGCCTTGCCGGTGTTCAGGAAGGGGAATATACATTCTTAGGTCTGCCTCTCCGTATAAACACGGACGGAGCTCCGGCTAGAGTAATACTTGTTAAAGAGTAATAGAGTAATCTCTTTTATAGCAGGATAAAATCTTGAACGGTAAACAGTAAAGCAGAACAAAAATGTTGAAGTACAAAAGCTTAAATATCTAAATATATAATATTCAGGTATCAAAAAGGGTCTAAAGCATATATCAAAAAGAGTCAGAAGGACAACTCTTCTGTTACGTGAAGCCCTCCAGGTTCATATCTGTTTTTTCCTTTCCTTTTAAGTTTGATACTTGAGTTATTTTTCAGGTTTCCTATCCCTTTTTTCGGGCTTGCTTTTCCCCGTTTGATTCCTCTGGAATGTTTGCTTATATTCCCTAAAAAGTTCGAACTGCTCATAATAATGAGCTCTTTCAATTATCTCTTCAAAAAATTCGTTCATGCGGATTCCCCCTAACCCATATAGATATTTCTCTCTTATACTTATAAATATTTGCCATTGGTGCACTGGATGCTTCCAAAAAGATTTTGAAGCGTTAGCCTCAAAATTTACACTATGGAACAGGGGCGAAACTTGCAGAAACGGAACCAGTTGAGAAGCGAGTCTCTCCGCCTTTAATCCCATCGCTATTATCTCATACTTCTGATTTTTTCTGAATTTCTTGAAGTCTTCTAAATTACCTTTTCTTGAAACTTACTCCTCAACGTTCCATTTCTTTAGAGTCTTTGCAGCATTTTAGTTCACAACTTTTTATTATGTGAATAAAGTTACTCTCAGCTGGCAATCAATAAATTAAGCCTTACGTAATACTCATTGCTGGAGCTTTTAGTTTAAGTGCAGCCATATCCCCAAAATGTTCGGAGGGACTTGTGTACCTGTAGCTTTCAAACTGCTCATAGTACTGCGCACGCTCGACCAATCCTTTGAATATTTCCTCCATTGTATTCACCTCTATTCTCAAAAAGTACTTCAGTATTTATTTAATCTCAGCCTAGCAGGGTGAAAGTATTTTTGGAGGATCTGCAGCAATGTTTTCCAAGCTTTACGGCTACTGAAGCTGAAAGCCTTTTCAGGATATTCTCAAGAAATGGAGAACATAAAGAAGAAAAAATTGTTAAAAGGAAATAGTAAAATTGTTATTATTTTTTTGCAGCATCTGCAAGCTTCTCTCCAAGCTTTTTGCATCTCACAAGTTCCTTTCCTTATGGCCCCTACTTTTACCTGAAGTCCGGGCTCTTGTGGCTTCCAGGGACACAGGGTTTTGCCACCCAGATTAACCTGGCTGCAGGCAGTCACAATCCCTATGTCCCAACCTTCACTACCCCAATCCCTGGAGTAACCATTAAGAATGTCGATGCCTCTTTTTGTAGTTAGAATTTTAGCATCGGTTTTTTCCCTATAACAAAGCTCTCCCGGCTTTTTAGGTCTGCATCCTGAATCTGGTAACCTCATCTAGGAAACTGTCAATTAGCTCGTAATGTCCTCTCTCATAACCTGCAAGCATGTGGAAGAAATTTCTCAGGCTTTCATCTTCAACCCTTTTTGCGACCTCCGTATAGAAATCTTCACTCTTTCTCTCGTGCCTCAGGGCTGCAATAAGGATGCCCGCATCTCCAAGCGTGACCTCTCCACCTTTTGTACGTCCCAAATCAAACTCAGGGGAAAAAGATTGACCGCTCGGAATTTCCGTACTTACTACGGGCAATTCTTTCTTATCTCGGTATCTTTCAAGGTAACCGAGATGTTTTACCTCTTGATTTGCCAGGTACTCATAGAGCTCCTTAAATTTAGGGTCTTCCATCAAAGCAGCTTTACTCAGGTAGAAGTCCCTTGCTTCTTTTTCTCTCTCAATCGCCAGAGCTACTGCTTCTTCAATTCCCTTGAGATTTTTTACTTCTTCCACTACATTTTGATACGCGCTTCTCATATCTACTACCCTCTCTGATTCTTATTTTTTCCAAATCTCCCCATTTTTAAGTTTTACATCCCGGTTTCTTTCTTAATTTTAGCTTTCTTTCGCTCTCTCACCTTCACAGTTATATCTTCAGTAGGCCGTTCAAGTCCGAAGATATCATAGATCTCAAAGGGACTTGAGAGCACTGTAATATTTTCCATCCGTGCAAGTTTTTCCGAATTTGTAACATCTACTTCGCGCATAGTAAGCTCAAAGGCTCTGCCACTGGGAGCAGCGGTTTTTACACTCCCCCTTTTCTGGTCTACAGGCAGTATGAAAATTGGTGTTTCTCCTTTTGCAGTCTGAGAAACCGCATTTGTAACAAGGGTGTCTGCAATCCCGTACACTATCTTTGCCACGGTATTGGCAGTTGCTGGGGCTATCAGCAGGAAATCGTAATATCCCATCTGCAGCGGGCCTGCAATAAATGGGGAGTTGGGACCTGCATCGACTTTGAAGTTAGGAAAATCGGTCTGGATTTTATCCCAGAGATGATACCATTTCATCACGGTTTCGCCCTCTTTGGAGAGAAAAACCATCGTTTCAACCCCTGATCGGTTCTTAATATCTACCAGAATACTGTAGGTCTCAATCATCTGGTCTCCCGAACCTGTTATTCCCCATGCTATTCGCTTAATTTCCTTATTTAAAGATCCCACCAAGATAACTTCCTCCTTAACTGGTTTGTCAAACTCTGAGTTTATTCCTCTTTATGATTAACCTGAATTCCGAAGACACCTATCTTTCCAGAGTTTACATTATTTGGCTGCTTTTTGCGGCATCTCAGATGGTCAGGGTTCGGATTTTTCTGAAGAAGCTCTTCTTACAAGTTGGGTTGTCTGGATAAGCTTTTTCAGGGTTTTTCTGAGGCTTCTCATGCCTTCAGAATCCTCAGATACTCCTTCCGCTCCTTTGTCCTTTGACCAGAACGTTCCACCCAGGTTAGCTCCGAAAGAGCCCCCTCCCACAGGTATCATTTCATTGATCACATAAAAGTTCAGGATAGTCTGGATTGCCGGCTCCTGTCCCCCCATCCTGTCTCCTCCGTCTGCTATGCCCATCCCTACTTTATTCAAAAAAATTCTGGGATTTTGGGCAAGTACGGCTCTGCATCTATCCATTATTGTTTTGGTTTGAGCACTCAATGTTCCCTGATAAACCGGAGTTCCAATAATCCAGGCGTCTGCCCAGATCATTTTGTCATAAAGTTCAGCTGAGATATCATCCTTATGAACGCAGCCTTCCTTTGTTCTTATACAGAAGTCGCAGTGGATGCAAAAGTTCAGCTTTTTTCCTCTGGCAGAAAAGTAATCGGTTTCTGCTCCATATTTCTCCTCTGCAATCTTAAGTGCTTCCCGGACCAGAAAATCAGTCGCCATATTCCTGGGACTTCCGGATATTCCGAGAATCCTTATCGGTCTGGCTTCGGTTTCTTGCATGTCCCCTCCGAATTATATATGTATCAGACATAAACGAATATATCTGTATGCTGGTATGACATTCGGACAAATAATTCTATGCTTGAACAGTTTTATTATATAATTTTCCAGTTTTTAGCTTTGCAGGAAAACTGTCTGAATTTCATTTTAAGAGGCTGAATGCGGAAATTTATTCTGAACGTGGGCTTTTCACATACATATAGATATATATTTCTGCTATATTTCTGCTACTTCCTTAAGAAAGGTTACCTGCAATTTAGAGGCTATGTTGAAACCTGTGGAATCATACGCACATATCTTCGCCAAAAACAGAGTCTATACATTCGCGGCACATCATCCTGGGAAGCCCTTTTTTTAGATTCAAATTAGGCAGCGGATATCCCCCTTTCATGGGAAACTCAACCTCTTTAATATGTTCCATACATAAACCTTTCCCGCAAACAATGCATACACCAACGGCTTCAATGTCTTTACTCTTTTCAAAGCAATCGTAACATTTCAGCATATAATCACCTCAACATACCTCGTTAAATAGACAGTTTTCCTTCAGGGCTTGATGACAGGGAACACACACAATCCGTTTAATATGCTCGAGGTCGGGCTTTAGCTTGATAGGATAATCTCCCTCCCAGGCAGGAGTTTCTTCATGAATAAGATGCTCTTTGCAAACCCCTCTTCCACAGACAATGCAAATTCCAACGGCATCAGTATTTTTACCTTCTCTTTCACATTCATAGCATTTCATTGTTTTCCCTCTAAATTTAAAAAATATTCTTACTTTATTTCAAATTTAAAAGCATTATAAACAATCTTGTACTTGGTTCAAAGGAAATTCTCACCTGTTTCTCTATATGAGTTATCTCCCCTCGCAACAAACGAAATTTAGTTTCGATTCTTTTTTCTACAATTTCGCTACCGTTGATCTCACAAAGGGACCTTTCCCCTTTAGAAGGCACACCCCCTGACCAGTTCCCCTCTTCTTATCAAAACTATTTTTATCTGGCAGTCTATTTAACTGCTGTTTTTACTACCAATATACACAATAACATTTCATTATTTATTATTATCTCAAAACTGTTACAGGAAAGTTGCAACGAATATTCTAAAAAAAGCCAGGCAACAGTTAATATAAAATTGAAGAATAAAATCAACTGCAAAGCAGGCAATTTTTAAGCCTGATCTCAGGATCTTTTTAAAATAAATGGGTTTGGCTCTCAGGTAATGAGCTGAGAGTTTTCCAATAAATTAAGTTCCTTATCCACAGTTTTCAATTCTGTTGTCGTGGATATTTACATTAGTTTCTTTTGTGTTTAAGCGTACTACTGCAGGGGAAGGCAAGTCATGGAAATAGTTACCAGAGGCTTCTATGTTCTTAAGAGTTCCCTGTAATTCCAAACCAGCGTATCCACCACCAGATGTAGTACAATCATTGTTTGTCATTACACCATTGGTAACGGAATCGAACCGAACGGACGAATTAGTCCGGTTAATAAATTTAGAGTTCTTAACTGTAATGCCGTTTACATGATAGGCATACACACCATCGTGACCACACTTGTTTACAGTTACTGTGTCGATCATGATGTTGCTGGATTTTGAGATAAGCATGGCGTCGTTACACCCGTTCTGGAATGTCATGTCCTGAATTGTTAACCCATTAACGCTTATGAGTGTTGCCATATTGTAGGAGGAAGTTCCAAGCCTGACATTAGGATAATAGTCTGACTGACTGCCATCAACAGTAAAACCTTTAATTGTAATGTCGTTTGCAGAACTGCCTCTAATCATAAGCATGGCTTTCTTTTCTGCAATGCTGCTCTCGCGGCTGCCCCAGAGAGGTAGTCCTTTGGCAAGCTTAATTGTTACATTGGAGTCTCCTTCAAGGACTGTGCTGCTACCGATTCTGAGTGAATCGCTTATATCGTATGTAAATGGACCTTTAAGGTGGACAGTTGTGCCCGGGTTATTTGCGGCAAATTCGAGAGCCTGGTTAATCTCAACGTCGTCGGCTTTCCCATCAACATTATAGTCTCCACTTCCGTCTCCTGCAACAGTTACTACCTTTGAACTCTGTGTACTCGCAGCGCCTAAAGAAGCCGGTACGGTTATTAAAATAAAGCATGTTACCAGGAATAGGGTTCCTAGTTGTCTTTTAAGCATCGTATCACCTTTGGGTTGGATTTTTATAGGGATTTAAGTGAAATTAAAATACATACAGTAAGGTACTTTCTTCCCAATTATCTTTAAAAATTCCATATTACGTACTCGTAATACTTACTTTTCCGAACTAATCTAATCAGGTAGGGATTTTCGAATTCTTTAACAGAATTCCCTGATCAGGTCGGCTCTATACTGGTATAATTCCTATTACGTCTGCGTAATATTTTCGAACCTATCCAATTCGGTTCTTTTGATTTAATGGGGCATACACGCTGCACACAGAGTCTCCACTCTCCAATCACTTATAGGGATTAGTCACTGGAGGTGGCTGGAAACTAGAAGTTTTGGATTACAAATCAAAACTTGCTACTGACCACAGGACAGCATCCTTCTGGTCAATACTTTCTGTTTACTTATAATGGTCTTTTGCCACAGGTCAACTCTACTTTTAAAAAGCTGTCATTCAGCGTTGTCGAATTCCTGAGTTGACACACAGGCTTATGCAGTCCTATTATAAAATGTTTTTGGCACTTTATAAAATAAGTTTTAACAGTATGTCGTTATTTTGGTGTTCTATAATGTTTAAGATAATAATAAATTAAATTTTCACAATAGATCTCAAATCAACTACATTGTCAACTCCATAAGGTGTAGGTTTTTATTCAAAAGAAAAAATACAATCGATATGTTCAGATTGTCTAAAAAAAGATCCAGAACGATTATTAAATGTAAACTTATAATTGTACTACTTAATTTAAAAACGCATCTGGTAGACGTGCTGCCCACAAAAATAAATGCTCTGGGCATTATCCTGGAGTCTCTGAATCGGAGTTTATCCTACCTTTAGACAATTGTATATTTCCAAAAATTTAATGGGGAGCTTTACAGAGTAAAAAGGCAGTTAATTGCTGGACAATTCGACCTTTTGAGTGGAATTCTCAGCAAAATATTTTGTCACTTAATTTATGAAAGAGTCGATTAAAATTCAGAAAGGTATCGCTTGATAATAAGGATATTTTTGAGCATGCCCTTGGGAATTGAGGTTGTACAATCAGCTACGGTAAATTTATCTTTCCAAACTTCTTAGTAATTTGATTCTTGTTTTGATATTGATTTTTGATGCTAGTTTGTTGATTTGTTTTCTTCACTGTCTCCGCCAGAAAAACAAACACTTATGCTGATCAGAGATCAAGATTTTTATATAAATGTCCTTCATAACTTTTTATATAAATATCCCACCTGAGATAAAGCAAGAACTGAATGTTTTATAGTCCTTGACGTAAGGTATTACACACATTAACTCATATTATCCTTTTATGGTGGGGAAGGAACAAATTGCTATTGATCAGAAGTTAAGTCTTGATGAGGTTAACTCCTTGATCAAACATGAAAATAACTCTCGCGTTCTAAAAAGGCTTTATTTTATCAAATTTAGGTATTTAGGAGATTCTGTTGAAGAAGCTGCCATCAAAGTTGGGGTAACTAAGAAATGTGGCTATTATTGGCAAGATTATTGGAATAAAGGCGGCTATGCCGCCTTGATGCCACAATTTGGTGGAGGAAGAAAGCCTAAG
>FZPS01000023.1_pt104 | contig 20621 bp, 21 predicted proteins | sample 1817821 | NCBI WGS metagenome assembly FZPS01 (sample SAMEA104158645, study PRJEB21678) | metagenome | place: Germany | collected 2015-04-21 | reverse complement strand
CCGAAAGTACGCCGCCTTTAAACAGGACCGCCACAGCCGGGCCTTTACCCACGGCCATCAGATTCTGCTCAGCGGCTATCGCTACCAAGGGCAGCCCATAATGATTACCGAGTACGGAGGGGTGAACGCTTTCGCCGAATGGGATACCTTAGCTCTTCTGACTATTACCCGCGGGTTAAGGCTTAGGTTGTCAACTTTGGAACCGCCGGATACCGAACGGTAAGTCCGGTGGTGGGGGAGGTCGGCTGCTCAATTAATGGGCAGCCTCCTACCCGTGGGAAAAAGTTTCATGGTATAGAAGGAATTTTCATGAGGGCGCAGAAGTATCAATATTGAGTCGACCCATAGATCGTTACGAAAATGCTTGGGTACTAGCTGATGTCTTAGTGGTTTCGGATTAAATTCTAGCAGTGTCAGTTGCCTTAGCGGTTTGGCCTCGGTTGTTAACGTAGGGTTAAGAACGTTGCTTCTTTTTCTTTCTCGGACGAAGTATCCACCACTCTTTGCTAGTGGCCTAGAATCTGGGGGTATAAAGAATGCAGGTGCAGACCATGCGGAAGATGCGCGCTGAAGAAGCCAGAACTGCCTATTTGGCGTTGCTGCCTTCAATACTGATTCTTGTCACGTTCAAACTGTACCCTCTGGCTCAGTCGCTGATCATGAGCTTTTATGACTGGCCTCTCATAGGAGATGCCCGACAGTTCGTTGGATTGGCGAATTACCGCAAGCTGTTTTCAGATCCTGATTTCATCTTGTCCCTGAAGAATACCACCACTTACGCGATAGGGGCTGTAACCATTGGCCCTGCCCTTTCTCTATTCTTAGCTGTGCTGCTCAACCGTCACTTGCGGCTTAAGGAGCTATATCGCACAGCTTATTTTATGCCCGTGGTGACATCCATGGTTGCCGTTTCAGTTGTCTGGGTTTGGATTTACGATCCCAACTATGGTCCTTTGAACGCATTCTTGGAAAAACTAGGGGTTTCCGGCCCCGCCTGGCTGGCGGACCCGCGCTGGGCCATGCCGGCCATGATAATCCTCGCTGTCTGGCGAAATGTGGGTTACGACATGGTTATTTTCCTAGCTGGCCTGCAGGATATTCCAGCAGAGCACTATGAAGCGGCGGAAATCGATGGCGCCAACAGTTGGCAGAAGTTCATCAAGATCACAGTTCCAATGCTGCGGACGGTTATTGGTTTCGTCCTCATTATGGGTACCATAAGGTCTTTTCAGGTTTTCGGACAGATTTACGTGATGACTATGGGAGGGCCAATGAACGCGACATTAGTTACGGTTTACTACTTGTATCGCCAGGCCTTTGAGTTCTTCAGGCTCGGCTATGCTTGTTCGGCGGCATGGGTGCTGTTCGTGATTATCCTGACTCTCACAGTTATCCAAAACAAGGTTGTCGGAAGGGAATCCTATTAGAAGGTGTGTGCAATGAAGAGTCTTGCAAAACAGAAGTTCTGGAAAGTGTCGGTTTCGCTTTTGATAAACTGCATCCTCTTAGCAGGTGCGATCTTTATGGTAATACCTTTTGCGTGGATGCTCAGTACATCTTTGAAGCCGCTCACAGAAGTGTTTACATACAACATTCAGTGGCTGCCTTCTAATCCCACGTTTGATGGATATCGTCAGGTGTGGAAACAGCTGCCCTTTGCCAGAATGTACTTTAACAGTGCCTTCGTGGCGGCAACCATCACCGCAGTGCAGCTAGCCACCTGTACTCTTGCTGCCTATGCTTTTGCCAGGCTCAGATTTCCAGGGCGGGATGTCTTGTTTTTAGGTTATGTGGCCACCATGATGATTCCCGCTCAGGTAACCATGATCCCCTCTTTCTTGCTCATCCGTAAACTGGGCATTATGGACAGTTATTTTGCACTGATCTTGCCGTTTTTGGCCCATCCCTTCGGCACCTTTTTGCTACGGCAGTTTATGCTTACCCTGCCGGTTTCCCTGGAAGATGCGGCTCTTCTAGACGGCTGCACCCGTTTCCAGATTCTGAGGAAGATCGTTGTCCCTTTGTCAAGGCCGGCCTTATCCACAATGGGTTTGTTTACCTTTCTGTTCAGTTGGAACGACTTCATGTGGCCCCTAATTGTGACTAATAGACAGACCATGCGCACTCTGCAAGTGGGTCTAGCGTTGCTCAGGACGGAGCAGGGGACGCAGTGGCCCATGTTAATGGCTGCCACCGTCCTAGCCATACTGCCGCTTCTTGTGGGCTTCCTCTTTGCGCAGAAGCAGTTTATTGAGGGTATTACCCTAACCGGGATCAAAGGATAGCGTCTCTTGTCTGTTTTCAAGCGGAGGTCGTAAGTGAGGGGAGTGCTTTTGAGTTGGAACAGATTGGCAAAAAAACTATTCTTGGAGGGGATGTTTGCATGAAACGCAAGTTATTGATCTTGGCAGTCGTCGTCGGGATGGTTCTGCTGGCCCCTGCGGCCCATGCAGCGCCTGTTAAACTCACGTATTGGCACGCACTAGGTACGCAGGTTGGGGCGGCTCACGAAGAGCTAATCGCAGAGTTCAACGCTGCTCATCCAGACATTCAAGTGGAGCCTTTGTATAGCGGAAGCCTGTGGACTTTCAGAGACAAACTCATGACCTCCATTGCGGGCGGCCAAGCTCCAGACATAGCCTATATTGACCAGTTCTGGTCACCTCAACTGGCAAGAACCGGTGCCATTGTGAAAATGCAGGATTTCATTGAGGGTCCCAATGGGATTGACCGCGATGATATTGTGCCCATCGCGTGGGAGACTGCCACAGTTGACGGTGAGATTTGGACTATGCCCTACGCCATCAGCAACCAAGTGCTGTATTACAACAAAGACATGTTCCGGGAGGTGGGCCTTGATCCGGAGAAACCGCCCACAAACTGGGACGAACTGATTGAGTACGGCAAGCTGCTCACTCGGGATGTGACCGGAGACGGTAAAGTAGATGAATGGGGCTTGACATTTCCCCTAAAGGCAGATGAAGGCGGCGTCTACTACTACATTACCCATCTCTGGCAGGCAGGGGGAGAGCTGTACAACGAAGATTTCACAGCAGTAGCGTTCAACGACGAGTTTGGCGAAAAAGCTGCTCAATTCTGGTGGGATCTGGTGCACGAACATGAGATCACGCCGCTTGCACCGCCAGCCCAAGGATTCCAGACTGGCAGGATTGCCATGGAATTGGGCACTTCGGCTCGTTTAGCAGCACATTTGGAGCAGGTGACCTTTGAACTGGGTATTGCGCATATGCCCAGCGATGAGGTGAAGGTAACAGGCTTAGGAGGCGGAAATCTGGCCATTTTCCAAAACAGCCCCGAGAAGCTGGAGGCTGCTTGGACCTTTGTCAAGTGGATGACAAGTCCGGAGATCAACCTGAAGTGGAGTAAGATGACAGGGTATGTGCCGCTCCGGAAGTCTGTACTGTATTCCGATGACTACCAGGCCTTCCTGAAGGAGAACCCCATGATAGAGACCTTTGTGAGCCAGCTTGACTATATGCGTCCAAGGCCCAATGTGCTGCACTACGCTGATATGTCGAGGGTATTAGGTTTAGCGGTAGAGAGAATCGTGTTCAGCAGAGGCGATGTGAACATCCAGAAGATATTGGATGACGCAGCCGAGGAGGCAAACGACATTGTAGCCAAGATGCAGTAAGCTCGAGCAAGGAAGAAACCGGGCGGGGGTCGACTGCCCCCCGCCCTTTTAGGGGGGCTTGGTATGAAAATCGGTGTAACATCAATGGTGTTCTTTGCTCGTCCGCTTGAGGAGAGTATTCGCGCCATTGCGCGCTGTGGCTTCGATTATGTGGAGATCTGGCTAGAGCATTTCTGGCGGCACGATGAAATGCCCGATGCCGGAAGGATCAGAGATGTCCTGGATGAGGTGGGCATTGAGGCTACCGTCCACTGTCCTGTGATGGATGTCAATATCACGTCGGCGAACCCGATCATCCGCGAGGTGTCGATTGCACAGATGGTGGAGGCCGCACGTTTTGCCCAAGGGATCAATGCTCGGTTAATGGTCCTGCATCCTGGTCGACTCACATCAGCCAAAGAAGCCCCAGAGCTTCATTGGAAAAGACAGTTCGAGACTGTCTGCCGCGTCGTGAAAGAGGCTAAGAGCCTGGGGGTGCAGATCGGATTGGAAAACATGGAGATCGACAACCCCAGGCATACCGTAAGAGATCATGTCCATCTCAAGCGCATCATGGAGGAGTGCCATCTGCCTGATTTAGGTATAACCCTGGATACTGCCCATATGCGTGATACCGATAAAGTCATAGAGTTCATAGACGCTATGGGTTCGGTCATTATCCATACTCACATCAGTGATAGCACAGCTGATCAGCTCCATCTCCTATTGGGGCAAGGGAACCTCGATTTCCCCCGCATTTTTGAAGCTCTTGAGTCAGTCGGTTATGAGGGAGTCTTGTCGCTGGAGACTTTCATTCCGGGCGACGAGGAAATCCTCAAAGCCCAGAGAGAAACCTTACTTTCGTATTCCTAAATCGCATTTTTCGGAGGAGGGGTAACGTGGAACTTATGAAGGCAGCAGTGTTACAGGGGCCTAAGCAAATCGAAGTCCAAGAGATTTCCCGGCCTAAGGTGAGACCTCAAGAGGTATTGGTTAACGTACAGGCCTGCGGGATCTGCACTTTTGAACGCAGGCTGTACAGTGGGGAAAGAAAAATGAGATACCCCCTCATTGCAGGTCACGAAGCCGCTGGGGTGGTAGCAGAGGTCGGTTCCGAAGTGCGCCGTGAGATTAAGGTCGGAGCAAAAGTTGCCCTGGATTTGCTCAACAGGTGCGGTGAATGCAAGTTCTGCCGGACTTCTCGCGGCAACCTTTGTGAAAATATGTTCAAAGGGAATTTAAACGTAATGGGGGGCTTTGGCCAGTATGTGTCAGTCCCTTCAGAACAGGTTTTCATTATGGATGATCAGACCAGCATAGAGGAAGCCACTCTTGCCGAGCCCGTTGCTTGCTGTATCCATTCACTGCTCGGTGCCGGAGCGCGTTTTGCAGATGATCTGCTGGTTTATGGGGCTGGCACCATGGGTATGATTCACGTTATGTTGGGAGCAGCCATGGGCATGCGAGTCTCTGTATTTGAGCCGCAAGCAGAAAGGCGCAAGCTTGCTCTGGAGTTGGGTGCCTCACAAGCTTTGCTGCCGGGCGAGGAGGGACAGCTGTCCTGGGTGCCGGATGTTATTGTGGTAACAGTCCCTTTGCCTAGCGTGGTGGAAGCCGCTTTGCAGGTTGCCGGCGCTGGCACGAAGGTAGTAATATATTCTAGTTTTGACAAAGGCGTCACTGTGGCGCTAGACGTAAACAAGGTGCACAATTCTGATCTTGCCATCGTTGGAGCCCAATCGCGTACGCCAGAGGATTTCCATCTGGCTGTTAAGGCCATTTCCGCTGGATTGATTAACGTTCGTCCTCTAGTATCGAGGGTGGTACCTCTCCAGGATATTGCGGCAGCTTTGGCCGAAGAACCAGGCGTTGAGGAAATGCGGGTGGTTGTAAAGCTGTAAGCGGGACGACCCGGGAGCGATGCAGGCTCCCTCTGGCCAGAATCGCAGTTTCCGGGTAATATGAAGCAAAAGGCGCCTTGAAAAGCTGTCCTAAAGCTTTCCAAGGTGCCCAAACGGAAGCGGGTGTTCATGCATGGATTTGTCAAGTGGTCCAACTAGCAGTGCGCAGGGTTGCCTAAGGAAAATCGAAAGCCTTATCGGTTCATTCTCCCCCAGCGAGCTTCGAATCGCACAGTATGTCCTGCGGCATCCTAGAAAAGTACTGGAATCCACCATTGAAAACCTGGCCAGAGAGTGTGACGTGAGTAAAGCTTCGGTGGTGCGCTTTTACCAGAGCTTGGGGTTTCAGGGGTACAAGGCGTTTTTGATCAACATTGCTCAAGAATTGGGCGCCGTTATACCGGAAACGGAGGAGGATATCAACTTCCAGGGAGATGTAGCTCACTTGGCCAAGAGTGTGTTTGAAATGAACATGCGAGCGATTCAGTCTACCCTGGAGGCCCTGGATTTCGCCCAGGTTGAAAGGGCCATCGATGTGATGGCTCAAGCACGACGTATCGAGTTCTATGGAACAGGCTCGTCTAATGCCGTGGCCATGGATGCTTACTACAAGTTCCTGAGGATTGGGCTGGCAGGCAACTTCGATTCCAATCCCCACATTCATGCCATATCCGCCTCCCTGCTTACTGAGGAAGACGTTTGCTGCGGGCTCTCCTATTCGGGAAGTACCGCTGACGTGATTGAGGCTATGGCCATCGCCAGGCAAGCTGGAGCTAAGGTGATCGGTATTACCAATTTTGGGGACATGCCTATTGCCGAGGTGTCCGATATTCTCCTGACTATTAAGGCTGATGAAAACCTGTTTAAAGGGGGTGTGGCAGCGTCCAGATGTGCACAAATAGCATTGATTGATGTCCTTTATGTGGGAGTGTTAAATCGCCACAAGGAGCGTTTCATGACCCATTTCGATAAGACCAAATCAGCCTTGTTGGCGAAGCTCGTCGCCCGATCGCAGCAGAAGGATGTGAAGTCTGTTTGAAAACAGTAGAGCTGGATTTAGGCACATTGAACGTTTCTTTTCAGGTACCGGGGCAAACCGAGATATTAGCAATTCGTTCGGTACCCGCTGCTGCAGACCCGGAAGCTTGCATCCAAAATGCTCTTAATAACAGTATTGGCAGCCTTTCGCTGGAGGGTGTTGTGCAAGCAAAGCTTAGATCCAATAAGCATATGAATGCAGTTGTCGTCATTTCCGATAATACTCGCCCTGTGCCGTACAAGGGTCCAGAAGGCATTTTGTGGCCGATTATCCAGCGGTTGATGGAATGCGGTATTCCACCAGAGAAAATCCTTATTCTCGTGGCCACGGGAACCCACAGGGCGTTGACTGAAGCTGAACTTCGGGAAATGCTGGATCCAAGGATATTTACCTACCGCATTCCCATCAAGAGCCACGATGCCTCAGACCAAGGAAACCTTGAATTCTTGGGCACCACGATGCGTGGCACAAGGATCACCGTCAATCGAGACTATCTTGCAGCCGATCTTAAGATTCTCACAGGATTAGTAGAGAGCCACTTCATGGCTGGCTTTTCTGGCGGCAGGAAGTCAATCTGCCCTGGGCTAACGGGCGAAGACACTACCTTCATCTTTCACGGGGCAAAACTGCTCAGCTCAGAGCAGGCCAGGGATCTGGTACTCGATGGCAATCCCTGCCATGAAGAGGCCTTGGAAGTAGCTTCAGCTGTAGGCGCAGACTATATCGTTAACGTAACCTTGAATCGAGACTTCCGTCTTACTGGCGTATACGCAGGTGATCTGCGCCTGGCCCATGAAGCTGCCTCTAGACAGGTGAAGCGAGATGTGGGGATTCGCCTGCACAAAGAGTATGATTTGGTTATAACTCACGCGGGATATGTTGGTATTAACCACTATCAAGCGGCAAAGGCAGGTGTTGTTGCTGCTCCAGTGGTGCGTCCCGGCGGCTACATGATCATGATCGCGAACAACAAAGATGTCGATCCTGTAGGCAGCGCCCGTTACAGAACCATGTTACATCTGCTGAAACTCATTGGTCCCCACCAGTTTGTCAGGTTGATCTCATCTCCCGATTGGGAGTTTGTGCCAGAACAGTGGCAGGTGCAGATGTGGGCGAGATTGTTCAGCAAGATACCCATGGAACACTTCGTTTATTGCAGCCCCCAGCTGAAGGAAGAAGACTATCGTCTGGTGCCTGGCACAGACGGGAACAGGTATCCAGATGGCAGGGCTTCGTGCGGACAGTCTACTGATATTACCACGGTCTTACAGGCGGCGATCAAGGATGCCGTGGAACAGCTGAAAAGGGCGGGGCAGAAGGAGATTTCCATCGCCTACTTAGCAGATGGGCCTTACGGTATCCCGTACCGGTGAGCCCCTGGTGGATGAGTAGACGGTTAAGTCTACCTGGATTGCTTGCTTTGATTCTAGAGACCACGTTCTGTCTCGAACATGGCGCTTAGATTTCATAAAGGGAGGAAACAACATGTTGATGTCAATGGCTCCAATGCTGCAGGACGCAAGGGAAAAAAGATACGCTGTAGTTGCTCCAGGAGTAAATGATTTGCAGACTATAGAAGCAGTGTTTCAAGCTGCGGATGAAATGAATGCTCCCATAATCTTAGACTGTGTGGAGATGAACGACATCGAGGCAGTGGCAGATATCACCAAGTTCATGGCGCTACGGTATCCCCAAGTAGACGTTGCCCTCAACTTGGACCATGGGAAAAGCTTTGAGGTGTGTGCTAAGGCTATTCAAGCCGGGTTCACCTCAGTGATGATTGACTGCTCCATGCTGCCATTTGAAGAAAATGTTGCCATTACAGCGGAAGTGACAAAAATGGCCCACGCCGTTGGAGTGTCCGTAGAAGCCGAGTTAGGGCGGGTGGGCAGTGCGCAGAAATATGCTGAGGACCGCTTGTCTCCTTTTACTGATCCGGTCGAAGCCGTGGAGTTTGTCAAGCGTACGTCTGTAGATTGTTTGGCGGTTGCCGTAGGAACGGCGCACGGCCTGTACAAAGACGAGCAGCCTGAGTTGGCATTCGATCTCATAGCAGAACTGCGCACGGTAGTCCCCGTTCCGCTGGTGCTGCACGGTGCGTCGGGCACGGGAGATGATGAAATGGCGCGAGCGGTTCAAGCTGGGATTACCAAGATCAATTTGTTCAGTGACCTGTCTCTTGCGGGTACCCGAGCCGTTGAAGAGGTTCTCAACAGCGGAATGACTACTCCCCTGGGTTTTCTACCGTTGAGCATGGTTTATGGCAAGGGCGTAGCAGCCTACAAGAAGATGGTGATGCACTACATTGAGGTTTCTGGCTCAAAAGGAGCTGCTGTCAGATAAGCAGTGGAAACGAGCATTGCTTGATCTGGAGATCAGCAGGAAGGTGAAGACAATGGCAAAACGCGTCGCTTATTATTTGAACCAGTTTTTTGGCGGCATCGGTGGAGAAGAAGCTGCTGATATTCCGCTGCAATTACAAGAAGGAGTGGTAGGCCCCGGTATTGCCCTCCAAAGGAAGCTCGGCGGTGAAGCGCAGATCACGGTTTCTTTTGTGTGCGGCGACAACTATTTTAACCAGCATAGTGAGGTAGTAATCAGCGAGATCTGTCGTGTCTTGAAAGAGAGACAGATTGACTTGCTGGTGGCAGGCCCGGCGTTTAATGCTGGCCGCTACGGGGTAGCCTGCGGAGCGATTTGCAGCCGGGTGCACAAAGAATTGCGCATTCCTGTGATTTCCGGCATGTATCCCGGAAATCCAGCAGTCGATATGTACAAAAAAGATGTGCTGATTGTGGCCACCAAAGCTTCCGCGGCGGGCATGAGAGATGCCGTGGACTGCATGGCAAGGCTAAGTAAGAAACTTCTGAGCGGCGGAGAAATCCTCTCTGCCAGCGAAGAAGGGTATGTGGCCCGTGGTATTCGCCTCAATCAATTGGCAAAACGCCCTGCTGCTGCGAGAGCCGTTGCGATGCTCCACAGGAAACTGCGCGGCGAGCCCTTTGAGAGCGAAGTTAGGGTGCAGCAATATGATCACGTGCCGCCTGCTAGACCCATTGAGGATCTTTCTAAAGCAAGAATAGCGTTGGTGACCGAGGCAGGCATTGTTCCCTTTGGAAATCCAGACAGGATCAAGCACGCGAACGCTGATAACTGGGCTTCCTATTCCTTGCAGGGAATCATGGATCTAGAGTGCGGCAAGTACGAAGTGGTGCATGGAGGCTTTGACGCCAAGTTTGCGAACGAGGACCCTGACCGGGTGCTTCCCGTGGACGCGCTGCGCTATTTCGAACAGGCAGGTTACATTGGCGCGCTGCACGATACCTACTGGGTAACTGTGGGAAATGGTATGCCTGTGGAGAGAAGCCAAGAGATTGGGGCGCAAATCGCCCAAGAGGTATTGGCAGCTAATGTTGATGGAGTGCTCATCCCCTCGAGTTGAGCGACTGGCACGCGTTGCGGTGCAACGCTAGCTAAAGAAGTGGAACGGCTGGGTATTCCGGCAGCTTGCATCACGGCCATGAACTCCATAGCTGAAGCGGTGGGAGCCAGTCGAATCGTCATCGGTGGGCGTATTCCTTATATGTGCAGCGATGCCGCTCTTCCTGGGGACCGGGAAAAGGAGTTTCGCAGGAGGTTGGTAAAAGCGGCTCTTGATGCCTTGACTACAGAAGTAAAGGGCCCCACCGTCTTTTCGCCGTGAAGCTGTAACAGCATTGAAAGGAAGAGTGCACCTTGAAGCTGAACCTGGGAACGTTTGAGGTCAAAGATGTCATCCTGCACACCGAAACCATGTTTGCTAACGGAGTTCTCAATATTGACGCTCAGGAAGTGCGGGAGCTGGTTTTGCAGGACGCGAATTTGGCTGATGTACGTATAGACATCGTAAAGCCTGGCGAAGCAAAGCGGATTATTCATGTCCTGGATGTGCTGGAACCAAGGATCAAAATAGGCGGTGATGTACAGTCGTTCCCTGGCTTTTTGTCGCCTCCGAAAACGGTCGGTTACGGAACGACCTATCGACTAGGTGGAGTAGCGGTAGTTGAAAGTGCAAGACTCCCTTGGGATTCGGGGGGGCTGCTCATCCCCAGGGAAGGCCTGATTGACATGGTGGGCCCAGGAAAACACTACAGTCCCTTCCATGAAACGATTAACATCGTCCTGTCTTTTGACCTGGCAGAAGGGATCTCCGATGTGGAGTACGATCATTCCATACGGGCTGCCGGCATTAAGGTATCCAGATATCTTGCAGAGACTGTGCGGGAGTTGACTCCCCCTGTCCTGGAGACGTTCAGCATCGAGCAGCAGCGCAGTGATTTACCGAACGTCGTTTACATCCATCAATGCCAATCGCAGGGTACCTATGCCCACACCTATTGCTACGGTCGACACATGTATGAGAATCTGCCCACCGTAATTAATCCCAATGAAATGATGGATGGTGCTCTGGTTAGCGGCAACTACGCCTATGCCTGTTTTAAAACTCCCACCTACTTACACCTGAATAACCCTGTCGTTAGGGAGCTGTATAAAGGTCATGGCGTAGATCACAACTTCGCAGGCGTTATTATAGCTCGCGGGCACAACTACACCTTTGATGAAAAGCTGCGCTCTGCACAGTTCGCCGCCAAGCTAGCGAAAGAGCTAAGGTCCCATGGAGCGGTGATTACCTGGGAAGGGGGCGGAAACTCCGTGATCGAAGCCATGCAAACGGTCAAGGCTTGCGAGGAGCTGGGCATAAAGACAGTCATTATCGCCTATGAAATGGGTGGGCCAGATGGTGAGGGCATCGCGCTGCTGGACAGTGTTGAGGAAGCGGATGCCATTGTCAGCGCCGGCAGCATCGAAAAGAGAATAAAGCTGCCTCCCCTCACACCTGTTGGGGGAGCCAAGCTGCGCCTGGCCCGAGAAATGGGCGGCATTGAAGTGGATGCAGCGGGGGAATTGGAGTTTGAGATATCTCACGAGATGTATTGTGGTGCGAACCAAACGGGCTTTGGGCTACTGACGGCCCGGGACTATTGAGCTGTGCTAGAAAGGGATGAAACCGTGAATCCTTACAAATATGTCAAGGATACACCCTACAGACTCTACATTAATGGTGAATTCGTTCCCTCGCAATCTGGGGAAACGATTGAACTGATCAATCCAGTGAACAATGAGAAATTTGCCACTGTGTATAAAGGCGGGAAAGCGGAAGTAGAAAAGGCCATAGTTGCTGCTAGGGATGCTTTCGATCGCGGCCCTTGGGGGAGAATGACCAACTATCAGCGGAGTAAGCTTCTGTTGAAAGCCCATGAGCTCATGGCTGAGCGCCTTGAAGAGCTGGCGGCCTTAGAAGCACTAAACGGCGGAAAGATCTATTCCGGCTGTCTGCATTATGATGCCGTGAAAGGGCTGGATGGCCTGCAGTATAGTGCCGGGCAGGCCCGCTGTCTCGAGGGCAAAGTCATACCGGTGGATGGGGGAGGCCGCTTTCTCAATTACGTGATCTGGCAGCCCCGGGGAGTTGTTGCCGAGATTCTACCCTGGAACTGTCCGTTAATGATGGGAACCATCAATGCGGCTGCTGCCTTGGCTGCGGGCAATACCGTCATCATTAAACCCTCTTCTTGGACTCCTTTGAGCATGCTGGTTATGGCTGAAATCTTTCATGAGGCCGGTTTTCCCCCAGGGGTAGTCAACATTATTACAGGTTCTGGTGCCCATGTTGGTTCCGCGCTGGTGGAAAGCCCGCGCGTGGACTTCATCTCTCTCACAGGCGGAACCGAAACGGGCAGAGAGATTATTGCCCAGTCGAGCGCAACAATAAAAGATATTGCCCTGGAGCTAGGGGGGAAGAGCCCCAACATTATCTTCCCAGATATCCAGTGGGAAGCGGCTGTGAAATGGGCTCGCAGTGCGTTTACCATGAGTTCTGGCCAGATCTGCGTCGCGGGTACTCGGTTGATCCTGCACCGATCGATTTACGATGAGTTTCTGGAGAACTTGAAAGCTGAGTGCGAGAAATTGGTGCCCGGCGACGGGTTTCACGGGGATAAAGGTGTAAACCTGCCGCCCTTAATCCATAAGGATCATGCTGCCAGAGTCTGGGGTTACATCGAGAAGGCTAAAGCAGAGGGTGCGCGCCTGATCACTGGTGGTGTGCCCTACAGCGATCCAGTTTTGGCCAAGGGCAACTTCGTGCCGCCCACCATCTTTGCGGATGTTACGCCTGAGATGACTGTCTTCCGCGAAGAAATCTTCGGGCCCGTGTTGGCGGTGACCCCATTTGACACTGAGCGGGAGGCCATCGATTTGGCCAACAATACCCCATTTGGTTTGGCCGGTGCGGTGTTCACAAATGATGGGCGTAGGGCCCTTAGGGTTGCGGAAGCGATTCACGCTGGTCAGATCTATGTCAACACCTATTTCAGCAAAGGCATAGTTGAGTCTCCTGGGATCGGCTGGAAGGATAGTGGCTTAGGCGCTGGGGGTATACAGAGGTACATGCGGCAAAAGACCATCTTCGTGGACATAAATGAGGAAATCATCACACCTCCCTGATCAGCAGAACTCGAGATCTAGTTGGCAATGTGTCGTTTTGCTCCGACTGAAAGTGACCGTACCTTCCCACTCCTTTGTGCTGATGTGATAATGGTGACATCAGAGCGAAGGAGTTGATTCTTGTGGCTAAGGAAGCCAAGCAAGAACTGCGCGAGCTGTGGGCTGAACGTGTCCAAGACTTCCTTGCCAGCGGACTAAGCCAAAGAGCATGGTGCCGAGAAAGCGGCTTCTTCGCAGCAAACCCGTGCTGGAGGCTTTTTTGACATGGCTTGAAAAGACCAGCGCAGAATGTGTCCAGCAAAGCCACTTGGGGAAAGCCGTATCCTATTGCCTCAAGCACTGGCAGGAACTGAACAACTTCCTTCTGGATGGCCGCCTGGAGCTCAGCAACAACAGAGCAGAACGTTCCATCAAGCCGTTTGTCATCGGGCGGAAGAATTTCCTGTTCTGCATCACCCCTCGCGGAGCCGGAGCCAGTGCCACAACCTACAGCATCGTCGAATCGGCCAAGGAGAACGGAAGAAGCTGCGCCTGAACATGCAGATGATCTTTCAAGACCCCTTTACTTCTCTCAACCCGCGCCTTTCCATCAGCGACATTATTGCCGAACCTTTAAAGGTGAGCAGGCTGGTAAGGGGCAGGAAAGAGATGCGTAAAAGGGTGAGCGAGCTGATGGATGTGTGCGGTTTGCCCAACCGCTATGTGAACATGTATCCCCATGAGCTGGACGGTGGGCAGCGGCAGAGGGTGGGACTGGCCCGGGCGCTGGCCGTTGATCCTAAGTTCATCGTATGCGATGAGTCTGTTTCTGCCCTGGATGTATCCATCCAGGCCCAGATCCTTAATTTGCTCATGGATCTGCAGGCAGAAAGGGGCATGTCGTACATGTCCATCACCCACGACCTGTGCGTGGTGCGCCACGTCAGCCACCACATCATGGTGATGTACATATGGGTAATGTTGTGGAACACGCCCCCAGCAAGGCTTTGTTTGCCCGCCCGCTGCATCGCTATACCCAGGCACTGCTCTCCGCCATTCCCACCACGGATCTCAGCCGCAGGCATCGGAAAAAGCAGCTGCTCACGGGTGAAGTGGCCAATCCCATTGATCCCAAGCCCGGCCAGCGAACGCTGCCGTGAGCCTCAAGCGCTGGCGGAGGTGGAACCGGGGCACAAAGTGGCCTGCTGGCGTGTGGGAAGTGGAGGGGAAACGGCATGAACAGCGCCACCTGCTTTGTCTGTGACGATTGCCAGAAAGAAGTAGATCTGCATGAACCGGTGAACCTATGCCCTTACTGTGGTGGGCTTCTGGAAGTCAGGTATGATCGCGAGAAAGTGAAAAGGTCCGCCCACCTGTTCAAAACGTACGTGCGCGATTCCATTTGGCGCTACCGCGACCTGTTTCCCCCAGTCTCAGAGGAGAACATCGTTTCCCTAGGAGAGGGTGGCGCGCCCCTCATCAAGTCCGAGTACCTCAGCGGCAAGCTGGGCATAGAGAACCTCTATTTTAAGAACGATTGCCTCATGCCCACAGGGAGCATCAAGACCGCCTGGCGCGGGCCTTTAGATCTGACCCCCATTGGCCTGGCGGTGCAGACCCATCTGGGCCTGGCCAGCCCCAATTTTGGCATCCAGGAGTACTACGGCTATTCTGAGGCCACGAACGAGATCTTCCCCGGGGCACCTGTCTACCGTGATGGGGCGCTCTGGATTAACGAGGAGCCCGGCCATGGCGTAGCCTTTGACGAGAGGCGGCGGCCAAGTTCCCGCCCCACGCCGAGCCCACCAGGTGGACAGAGATGCGTCTGCCCGATGGGACGCTGCACTTCCCCTGATCAAGACAGCCACCCTGCGCTAGGGTGGCTATTTGAGGTTTAGAATAGCTTGCCGGGATTGAGGATGTTCTTGGGGTCGAAGACCTGCTTGATTTGCTTCTGCAGCGAGATTAAGGTTTCTCCCAGGTCTTGTTGGAGGTACTCCTTTTTCGAGAGGCCGATGCCGTGCTCGCCGGACACTTGACCGCCCAGCTCTTTGCTCTTGGCGTACAGGAGTTTCATGATCTTGGTCATCTTATCCTTCCAGACTGCCCTGTCCAGGTCGTCTTTGAGGATGTAGATGTGGAGGTTGCCATCACCGGCATGGCCGAAGCTGCGCATCCTTACGCCGAATTCTGCTTCCAGTTCCTTGGTGTATTTGATGAAGGCGGCGATTTCGCTCTTGGGGACCACCACATCCACTTCATCCATCTCGCTTTCCGCCTTGAGGGCCTCTAGAAAAGCGCCCCGAGCATCCCAAATGCCCTCCTGTCGATCTAGGGTGTCCGCGATGAGCACATCTTCCGCCCCAGATTCCAGAAGGATTTCGGCCGCAGCTTCCCACTGGGTTTCCAGATCCACGGGTCTGCCGTCAAATCTGAGCAGGAGATAAGCCGGGGCGGTCTTGTGTGGAAAGGCTTTGCCTAAATACTTCTCCGCACTCAGCAGCACATCCCGCTCCATGAACTCAATGGCCTGGGGCAGGAGCCTGCTGCGCATGATCTTGGGCACCGTCTCAATGGCCTGGTCTAAAGAGGGGAAGGGTACCAACAGGGTGAGCACCTTGGCGGGCTTGGGCAGCAGCTTCACGATTATTTTAGTAATAACGCCCAGCGTTCCCTCGGAGCCGATCATGAGATTCAAGAGGCTGTAGCCGGAGGAATTCTTGGCCACCTTGCCGCCGAGCTGTACTATTTCCCCCGTGGGGAGAACCACTTCCAGGCCCACCACATGATCTCTTGTTACCCCGTATTTCACCGCCCGCATACCTCCGGCATTGGAGGCCACGTTGCCGCCGATGGTGGCGCTCCTTTCGCCTGGGTCAGGGGCGTAGAAGAGCCCCATTTTCTCCACCGTTTCCTGGAAGTCCATGAGGATCACTCCCGCTTCCACCACAGCCATCAAATTGTCCGTATCGATTTCCAGAATGCGGTTGAGGCGGGCGGTGGACAGGAGAATCCCGCCGTGGAGCGGCACGCAGCCTCCGCAAAGCCCTGTACCCGCGCCCCTGGTGGTAACGGGGATGCCCTTTTCATTTGCATAGCGCATGACTTGCGCCACCGCTTCAGCGCTATCCGGCTCAACCAGAACTTCGGGGAAAGCCTGCACTTCGCCCAGTTCATCATGGGCATAATCCTCAGAGATATCTGCCCCTACGAAAACATGCTTCTCGCCCACCACTTCCTGGAGATAGGCGATATCGGTCTCAGCTAACTTCGGATACACCAGCGCTTCCCCCTTTTTCTAGAGTTTGGATTATTTCTGGAATGATCTGGTACAGATCGCCCACTAGGCCGTAGTGGGCCACATCAAAGATGGGAGCAGCGGGATCGCTGTTAATGGCAAAGATGTGATCCGAACCGCGCATGCCGGCAATAAACTGGATGGCGCCTGAAATGCCGCAGGCGATGAAAAGCCGGGGCCTCACTGTCCTGCCGCTCATGCCTATCTGCCGATCGTAGCTGGCCCAGCCCTTCTCCACCAGCGGCCTGGTTACACCGAACGTCCCGCCGAAAAGTTCCGCCAGTCTAGCCACCAGCCAGAGACCCTCGGGCTTGCCGATACCCCTGCCCGCGGCCACAATGATCTCAGCGTCCGTGATGGAGCTGGTGACTTCATGGGGCCTGAAGTTTAGGATCTCGATCTTGGACTGGAGGAGCTTGCCATCTGCTTCGCAGCGCACGATTTCGCCGCGGGGTTCCACCCTTTCAGCGGGCAGCATCACTCTATGGCGGACGGTGGCCATCTGGGGTCGGTGGCGGGGGGTGACGATCTGGGCCATTACATCGCCGCCAAAGGCGGGGCGGATCTGCACTAAATCGCCGTCTTCCTTCACGTCCAAGACGGTGCAGTCAGCGGTGAGGCCCGTTCTCAAGCGGGTCGCAACCCTAGGCGCCAGGGATCGGCCGATGGGGGTGGCGCCCATGAGGATGATACCCGGCTTGATCTGCTCCGCTAAATCTACGGTGATCCCAGTGTAGGGCTCGATGCGGAAGTGCTCCAGCTCCGGGTAATCATAGAGATAGACATAATCAACGCCGTAGTGTAGGAGTTCTTGGGCTAGCTCCTGCACCCCGCTGCCGGCCAGGCAGACGGCCACCTTTTCGCCCAGTTTGCCGGCGAGCTCCTGGCCCTTGCCAATCAGTTCATAGGTGAGGGGATGGAGCTTGCCCTGCCGCTGTTCCGCGACGATGAGCACATCCCGGTAGGCGCTTAAATCCTGGGTGGTCTGGGCTGCGGCTTCTTCCAGCGAAATGGCGCCAACGGGGCAGGCCCGCACGCAGATGCGGCACAGCCGGCAGGCGTTAGTAAACTGGATGGCAGTGGGACCCATTTCGATGGCAGCGAAGGGGCAGGCTTGTACACATTCACCACATAAGATACAAAGGTTTTCATCCACCCGCATGCGGCTCATAGGTACTTCAACTCCTTCAGCTTGTCAATGAACTTAGTACTCAGCTCCAGTGGGTCTCCCTGCCACAGCTCCTTTTCACCTGCTTTAGGCGGGGAGAAGATGCGCTCAACCTGGGTGGGTGAACCAGAGAGGCCGAAATAGGCGGGGTTTGCTCCCTGGAGATCTTGGCTGGACCAGATGGTGATTTCCCGGTCCCGCGTTGCCTTTTTCAAGCGGTAAGAGGGTAGGCGCGGTTGGTTCACCGCCTTGGTCACCGTAATCAGGCAGGGGAGGCCGACTTTCAGCTCTTCCAGGCCATCGCCCATGTCCGCTTCCACCTGCACACTCCCAGCTGCAATGCCCAGGATGCTGGACACATAGGAAACGTGGGGCAGTTCTAAAAGCTCAGCTATGCCTGGCCCCACCTGGGCCGTATCGCCATCGGTGGTCTGCATACCGCACAGGATCAGATCAGCTGCGGGCAGCTGCCGGATGGCTTCCGCCAGGGTATATGATGTGGCCAAGGTGTCCGCCCCGGCGAAGCTGCGGTCGGACAGCAGATAGCCCTCATCCGCTCCCAGGGCGTAGGCTTCGCGAATAATTGCCTGGGCTTGGGGCGGGCCCATGGAAAGAACTGTCACTGTTCCTCCGTAGCGTTCTTTGAGGGCCACTGCCGCCTCGAGGGCATGGGTGTCGTAAATGTTGAGCTTAGACTCCACACCTTCCCGCTTCAAGATCCCCTTTTCTTCGTCGATTTCCACTTCTGTGCCTTCAGGTACCTGTTTGATACAGACAATAAAGTGCATGGCTTAACCTCCTACTAGCTTTCCGTGCGGCCTGGCGGCGATCGGGAAGGATTTCACAAATTACTGCCTAAAAAGCGGATAGGCAGGCTGCTCAGTGCCTCTGGCCTTGCTTTAAGCGTACCATAGGATTTGGATTTGTGCAACGATTGAGCAACTCACATGGAGAGAGGACAGGACCCCCGGCTAAAGCAAGCGGTCCCATCCAGCCCCTCAAAGAGTTGCCGGATGGGATCGCGGGTTAAAAGGGTATTCTCAGGGGATAAGGGATCTAGATGTGGGAGCTTTCGTTGCCAGCGCCAATCCTGTGGTGGAAACAATTGGGCCGCAGGTGCTGGCAATTTTGGCAGAGCGCAGGTAAGCCCCGATGAGAGCTGAGGAAATCTTCTTATGGATCCAGCACCCTCTGCGCCGCCGTGGCGGGCGATGGGGCGCTTCTGGGCGCGGGGAAAGGCGGGCCGGCCAATCCCTTGAGTGTGGGGGAGGACGCCGCGGCCCAGGCGATCCCGGAGGCGGTGCAGGCCAGCCCGGCGGGGCTTGCGCCCCAGCGGGTGGCGGCGGTGCATGTGGGTTCCGCGGATGAAGCGCTGGATCCCACTGCTCCTTATTTGACCTACCTGCGGTGCTTTCCCAAGGTTACCGTTTCTTCCGATGTTTATGCGGCCTGGGCGGGAGCGGGGCCCCTGCAGCCAGGCACCATTGTGGCGGTGGGTACGGGCTCCATGGCCCTGGCGGTGACCGTAGACGGCAGGCAGATGCGCCGCGGCGGCTGGGGCTATCTCCTTGGCGATGAAGGGAGTGCCTACAGCATCGGTATCGCGGCCTTGAGATCCGCCGCGGCCCAGTGGGAGCAGGGGCTTTTGGATCACCCCTTCCTGCTGCAGCTTCTCCAGCACGTCCAGGCCCGGTCCATGGAGGAGCTGTGGGAGTGGGTGTACAGGGAAAAGATGCCCCGGGCGGAGATCGCGGGCTTGAGCCGGGCTGTGGATCAGTGGGCGGCGCAGGGCAGCACCCCGGCCAAGACCATTCTGGCCAGGGCTGGGGAGGAGATTGAAGGTCTGGCGGCCGCGGCGGTGGCGAGCTCCCGGGAGCGTAGGGTGTGGTACAGTGGTGGAGTGTTTAGGTCCAACTTCGCGCGCACTTCTTTCCTTAGTAAACTGCGTGAACTGCAGCCCGGAGTTGAAACCCAGGCGGCCCGCCTGCCCGCGGTGCTGGGGGCTGTGCTTTTGGCCTATGAAGCAGTTTATCCCGAAGCTTTAGTCGACTTCTGCCATAACCTCCTGGCTAGGCTCGACGAGGAAGGTGATCTGATTGACTGATCGAAAAAGCAATCACAGCTTAGTTAGGGAGTATGTTCAGCGCATTACCAGCACTTTGCAAGAGGTTCTCTTACATGACCCCAACCTGGAACAGGCAGCGGAGGCCGTTGCCCATTCCCTGGCTGAGGGCGGAGTGCTGCATATTCGGGCACCGGCCATTCCCACATGCTGGCTGAAGAAGCCTTTTACCGGGCGGGGGGGGTTGGTGCAGGTGGATGCCATTTTGGATACCGGTTTACTGCATGAAAGTCCGATTAAGAGCACTCATTTTGAACGATTGCCGGGCTATGCCTAGGTGCTCCTGGCAGACCGGGATATTCGCGCCGGAGATGTGTTTGTGATTGCTTCCAATTCGGGGCGCAATGCTGTTCCCGTGGAAGCTGCAGAGCTGGCAGGGAAATGGGCTGCACGGTGATTGCCATCACCTCGCTCGCACATTCCCGGCAGGTCACCTCCCGGGCGCCCAGCGGCCGCAAGCTCTATGAGGTGCCCAGATTGTCATCGACGCCCGGGTGCCCTACGGCGATGCCAGCCTGGAGATCCCCGGCTTGGGCGGCAGTATGGGGCCCATCTCCAGCATCATGGGTATTGCTGTACTGAACAGCATCTTGGCCATGGCCGCCAACGCCCTCGCGGCTTGGGGCCACAGGCCCCAGCTCTTTGTCAGTGCCAATGTGGAAAGCGATGAAAGCAATCGGAATCTGCAGGCCCTCTTTGTCAAGACGCCCAGATCCCGGCAGTAGAAAAGGTGCCAAGTACAGGTTAAAGGATGCAGGCCAGAAGCCGGAATGATTTGGCAAGCTCCCCAGTCTTCAGCTGGGGAGTCTTGTGGTGCGCCCGGCATGTCTACCGAGCCGATGGGTTGAGAGAAACCCTACCGCCCAACCAGCGGGAAGGTAACCAGCAGGCAAGGGCGCCACTGGCAACAGTGGGGTCTGGAGGAAGCCGAGGG
>FZPS01000068.1_pt144 | contig 20637 bp, 33 predicted proteins | sample 1817821 | NCBI WGS metagenome assembly FZPS01 (sample SAMEA104158645, study PRJEB21678) | metagenome | place: Germany | collected 2015-04-21 | reverse complement strand
ATATTTAAATATAATATCATATCTAAATACGCAAAGCAAGAATTTACCCACCGTCATATATACAAATAACGCCTATTAAAATCTCTTGCCCACATACAAAAATTGTGTGCAAATAGGTGCATATTTATTAAGTAGTTTCTTAGGGGGTTTTTTATAAAATCAACTCTCGTACATATATTGCTTTAATTATGCTTTTCACTTCAATGTCTATGCATATAAAAAGTGCGGGTTAATTTTTATCCACAAATGAACGGTTATGCATATATAAAAATTATTATTTAGCGTAAAAAAAGGCAAATTAGGAATAACCTAAATTGCCTTTAATTTTTTAATAAATTTTGCTTTTTATATTAGACTAGTTGCAAAATTACCATTTGGGCATTGTCGCCACGACGATTATCTATCTTTATAATTCTGGTATATCCGCCGCCTTGCCCTAAGTCTTGCGCTCTCTTATCATATTTGGGCGCATATTCGCGGAAAATCTTTTCTACTAAAGGATGTTTTACATCTCTAGTTCTTTCCCTAAAGCTTTCTTTACTTTCTTTTGGCTCTTTTACTTCTTGCAAGTTATGAAGTTTTGCCATAATTCTTCTTCTTGCAGCAAGCTTTTTAGGTCCATCGTTGGTAAACTTAACTTCAATAGGCTCATTTTTTTGGTTAAGCTTAGTTTTGGTTACTTCAACGGTATCTTGATAGGTCTTTATTGCCAAAGTAATAATTTTTTCCGCAATTCTCTTAACAGATTTTGCTCTGTCATAAGTAGTTTCGATTTGTCCATTCCAAAGTAGCGCGCTGGCTTGATTATAAAGTAGCGCTAATCTTTGGTCTGTGCTTTTTCCCAATTTTTTATTCATCTCTATACTATCTCCTTACTCATCTTTATTAGAAAGTGACAGTCCGAGTCCTGCTAACTTTTCTTTAACTTCATCTAAAGATTTCCGTCCAAGATTTCTTACCTTAAGCATATCTTCTTCAGTCTTCTTTATAAGCTCTTCTAAAGTGTTTATGCCAGCTCTCTTCAAGCAGTTAAGCGGGCGTACGGACAAATCAAGTTCTTCAATGCTCTTTTGCAAGCTCTTCTCTTTTTTATCTTCGTCTTTATTAACCAATATATCCATATCGGTCATATCGTCAATAATAAATAACTTTAAGTGGTCGCTCATAATTTTAGCAGCCAAGCTAAGAACTTCCTTAGGAGAAGAAGTGGCGTTGGTCTCTACCGTTATTGTCAATTTGTCATAGTCGATAGATTGCTCAACTCTAGTCGCTTCCACAGCATAGCTAGCAGCTACTACGGGCGAATACAATGCATCTATTGCAATAAAACCAATAGGCGCTTGACTAGGTTTGTTATATTCAGCGCTTACATATCCTCTACCTCTAGTTACGGTAAGCTCCATATCTATGCTATAACCTTCTTCTAGCATACAAATATAGGAATGGGGGGTTTTGATTTCTATATCTTCAGGAACTTCAATATCCCCTGCTACAACTGCGCCAGCAGTAGACTTTTGAAGCTTAATAACTTGAGTGTAACCAGGTTCATTGCTAAAAGTCTTTACAGCTATATCTTTTATGTTTAGGATAATTTCCGCAACATCTTCTTTAACGCCAGGTATGGTGCTAAATTCGTGCATTACGCCAGCAATTCTAACTCCGCTAATTGCAGCGCCCGGTAAAGCTGTGCAAAGGATTCTGCGCAAGCTATTGCCTATTGTTGTACCGTAACCTCTTTCAAGCGGCTCTATAACAAAACTGGCTTTTGCTTGATTTGCCCCTTCTATTTCCGTTATTTTGGGTTTGACTATTTCCATCATGATTGCAATCCTCCTTTACGCTGTATTATTTAGAATACAACTCTACTATCATACGCTCAGCAATAGTCATGTCTATATCTTCGCGTGACGGTAACGCTAACACTGTTCCTTTTAATTCTTCAGGGTTGAATTCTAGCCACTTAAATCTGTTATTTACCTTAGCAGCTTTTAAGTCTGCAAAGAAAGATTTATCTCGCTTGTTTTCCTTTATCTCTATAACATCTCCTGCCTTAACAAGATAAGATGGTATGTTTACTTTCTTACCGTTAACGGTGATATGTCCGTGGTTAACTATTTGTCTAGATTGCGCGCGGCTTATGCCAATGCCCATTCTATAAACAACATTATCAAGCCTTCTCTCTAGCAAGCAAAGCATAGTTTCGCCTGTTGCTCCGCGCATTGTTTCAGCTTTGTCATAATAGCTACGGAATTGCTTTTCAGTAAGTCCATAAATTCTTTTAGCTTTTTGCTTTTCACGCAATTGCAAGTTATATGCGCTTGGTTTTCTTCTAGACATACCATGTATTCCAGGTGGGGTTGGTCTTTTTACAACAACGCACTTCTCAGAGAAGCACTTATCACCTTTCAAAAATAATTTGCATCCTTCTCTTCTGCAGAGACGACAATCTGGTCCTGTATATTTTGCCATGTTATTCTCCTCCTAATTACAGCCTTCTGCGTTTGGGCGGACGGCATCCATTGTGTGGTATTGGGCTTACATCTTTTATCATAGTAATATCCACATCACAAGCTTGGACGGCTCTAATGCTAGGCTCTCTGCCCTGTCCTGTTCCCTTAACAAAAACTTCTACTTTCTTAATGCCATGAATTTTAGCTTCATTAACTGCTTTCATGGTGGTTTCTGTTGCGGCAAAAGCTGTTTCTTTTCTTGCTCCCTTAAGTCCTAGTGTGCCTGCTGACGCCCAGCTTATGGTATTGCCGTTTAGGTCAGTTACGGTAACAATGGTATTGTTGTGCGTGGTATGTACATGTACCTGCCCTTTCTCAATACGCTTAATGTCTTTTCTTTTTCTTGTCGCAGTCCTTGCGCCTTTCTTTGCAGCCATAAATAACCTCCTCGACTAAGATTTCTTAGAACGGCTAACCGTACGCTTAGGTCCTTTGCGTGTACGGGCATTCTGTTTAGTGTTTTGTCCTCTAACGGGCAAACCTCTTCTGTGTCTTAATCCTCTATAACAACCAATTTCCATTAGTCTTTTAATATCTAACATTGTGTCTCTGCGCAAATCACCTTCGATTTTCATATTATTCTCAAGATAATCACGAATTGCGGCAACTTGCTCATCGGTTAAATCCTTAACTCTGGTATTAGGGTCGATATTTGTTGCGGCTAGCACTTTGTTGCTAGAAGCTCTGCCAATACCATAGATATAGGTTAATCCAATCTCTACTCTCTTTTCACGGGGTAAATCTACACCTGCTATACGAGCCATTCAAACCTCCAAATAATTTTTTAGTAAATATCTATATTAATCAATGAAGTAAATTATCTTTTGCATATATACCTAGATAATTCAGCCGCCTTCATATTGAATTCTTTTTGCTGCACCTTTTTAGCGCAGGCGTTATAGCTTGAATATTATATCATACCCAAGCATTCATTTGCAAATATTTTTAACCTTGTCTCTGCTTATGTTTTGGATATTTTGAGCAAATAATCATTATTTTACCATTTCTCCTAATAACCTTACATTTATCGCAAATAGGTTTAACCGATGGTCTTACTTTCATTTTTAAATTCCTCCAAATATTTTCTTTATCTTAAGCTTGGAACTAATGCCTATTTCGGTAGGTTATTCTACCTTTGTTAAGGTCATAGGGGCTCATTTCCACCTTTACCTTATCTCCTACACACACCCTTACAGTGTACTGACGCATTTTTCCACACAAATAGGCAGTGATTATGTGGTCATTAGTAAGTTTTACGCGGAAATTCGTTCCCGGTAATATCTCAGTAACGACACCTTCAACTTCAATTACATCTTCTTTAGGCATAATACCTCCATCTATATTTTTCTCAATGCGCTATATATCTCGGCATCATATACAGTTGCCGAATTTTTAAGTTTTTCTGCTATACCTTCAAACTTATCGCCCGTTACTTTTAGGTGTTTAATTTTTTTTAGCTTCGGGTTTGCCAGCCGCCTAATATCGCCGTCAGCAATTTTGACAAACTGTTCATCTACTACTTCCACCACTAAAAAAAATCTACCTTTATCTCGTCCAGCTCGGCTAAATACTACCGAACCTAACTCTATCGGCCTATCCATAATTCTCCTATAAGGTTAATATTTCCACGCCATCAGGCATAATAACTACAGTATTTTCATAATGTGCCGAAGGCTTGCCGTCCGCAGTAACGATAGTCCAGCCGTCATTTAGCTGCTCTATCTCATATGTGCCAAGAGTAATCATAGGCTCAATTGCTATAGTGATATTTTCCCACAGCCTTGCGCCCCTTCCTTTTATTCCATAATTAGGTACATTGGGGTCTTCGTGTACCGTCGCGCCGATACCGTGCCCCACCAAATCTCTAATAACGCCAAAGCCAAAACCTTCCACATAATTTTGAATGGTATGTCCAAGGTCGCCAAGCCTTACGCCCGCTTTAAGTATCTTTACACCCTCAAAGAAGCTCTGCTTGCAAACTTCCATAAGCTTTTGCTTTTCTTTACTAACATTGCCTATGGCTATCGTTCTAGCTGCGTCTGTATGCATTCCGTCAATGCCTGCGCCACAGTCAATTTTAAGCAGCATACCCTCTTCAAGCTTTGTGTTATCGCTTGGTATCCCGTGCACAACTTGCTCGTCTATTGATGCGCATATTGTGGCAGGAAATCCGCCATAATTTAGAAAGCTAGGAACAGCTCCTTTTGCGGTAATATATTCATAAGCCAGTTTATCAAGGTACTTGGTGCTTACGCCTATCTTGGCTTTTTCTTCAATAAGACTAAGCGTATCGGCAAGAATTTTGCCAGCTTTTCTCATTGAATGGATTTGTTCCGGACTTTTAATTATTACCATTTAGTATCACTTTAATATCCTCAAACAACTCTGATATGGATTTATTGCCGTCAACATCAATTAATTTACCAAGTTTTTGGTAAAATTCAACAAGCGGCGCTGTTTGATTTTTATATACTTCTAGTCTGCTTGCAATGGTGGCTTCGTTGTCGTCTGCTCTTTGATAAAGCTTGCCGTTGCACTTAGCACATACATCACTTGAATAGGTGGATATATGATAGCTTTCGCCGCAAGCGCACATTCTTCTGCCGCCAATTCTGGTCTTAACTGTTTCAAAGTCCACAACTAAGTTTAGCACATAGTCAATATCAGTAAGACTAGCTAATGCTTCAGCCTGTGCTATGGTACGGGGAAAACCATCAAGCAAAAAGCCTTTTTTACAATCGTCTTGCTTGATGCGGTCTGCCACAATTCCTACCACTAACTCATCAGGCACAAGCTGTCCCTTTTCTATATATGACTGCGCCTTTTTGCCAAGCTGAGTGCCGTTAGCTATATTGGCTCTCAATGCGTCCCCAGTGGATATATGGGGTATACCATACTCTTTAGCTATTTTGGTAGCTTGCGAACCTTTACCTGCTCCCGGCGCTCCTAACAATATAATTTTCATATTATTTCAAAAATCCTTTATTGGTCTTGACAAGCAGTTGCGACTCTAGCGACTTCTCAAACTCAAGCGCCACGCTAACTACAATTAGCAACCCAGTTGCGCTAAATGAGTTATCAAATCCCAGCGTTGCAAATCCGTCTATCTTTAATATATAGGTAGGTATAAGCGCTACAAACGCTAAGAATAGCGCGCCAAATAGCGTTATGCGGTTATTGATTTTACGCAAATGGTCGCTTGTGGACTTGCCCGGGCGAATGCCAGGAATAAATCCGCCATTTTGCTGAATCATCTTTGCAATGTCGTCAGGATTAAATTGTATTTGCGCATAGAAATACGCAAAGAATATAATCATTAGGAACAAGAACAAGGGATACAAATTACCACCTACTCCCATCCATTTATACCAAAATGTAGTAAAGCTGTTTGTCTTTCCAACAAATTGCATAATCATTTGCGGGAACATAATTAAGCTGCTTGCAAAAATTATGGGCATAACTCCACTGCTGTTTACCTTGATAGGAATAAAGGTGGATTGTCCGCCATACATTTTGTTGCCCTTTATTTGCTTAGCATATTGTACAGGTATTCTTCTTTCGCTCAAGTCTACAAAAACTATAAGCAAGAAAAGCAGTATTACCAGCAAGATAAAGCCCATCAAGAACCATATTCCTGTCAAGTCACCATTAGCTACTTGGTTTGGTATGGTTTTGAAAATAGCAAGCCAAATGGAGTTTCCTAAGCTGCTCACAATACCTATAAATATTATAAGCGATGTGCCGTTGCCGATTCCGTACTCTGTTATTCTTTCGCCTAGCCACATAACCATGGCGCTTCCGCCTGTTAGGATAATGACTATGCAAATCATAGTAAAGATACTGTTGACACTTGAGCTATCCGTTGCGCCATTAGAGCCAAATACGCCAGTGATGTTTGACCTCCAGCTAAGCATTACGCCAACCGCTTGCACAAGAGCAAGCCCAATAGCTAGGTAGCGTGTGTATTGATTGATTTGCTTTCTGCCCTCCTCTCCTTCTTTGCTCAATCTTTCCAACTTTGGAATAACCAAAGTTAGCAGTTGCATTATAATAAAGGAGTTAATAAAAGGCACAATACCAAGCGCAAACAAGGTTCCGTTGGACAATGAGCCACCCGTAATCATACTTAGCATAGACATCAAGTCATAATCAGAGCCTGCTCCGCCTGCTCCAAAAGTGTCTACTAAGTTAAGTCCGGGTATTGGCACAAAACATCCCACTCTGTATATCAGCACGATAATAAGAGTGTAGAACATTTTTTTGCGAATATCTGGCGCTAAAAAAGCGTTTTTTAATGTTTGCAGCATTATAGGACCTCTACTTTACCGCCTGCTTTTTCAATTTTTTCAACAGCGGATTTGGTGAATTTGTTAGCTTTAACGGTTAACTTTTTAGTTAACTCGCCGTTCCCTAAAACCTTTAGTCCGTATGGTTCGATTTTGCTTAGTATACCGTTTGCTAGCAAAAGCTCTGCGGTAATTTCTACGCCATTATCAAACATTTCCAAAGCATCTATATTAACAATAGAATATACCTTTTTGAATTGTGTATTTTTGAAGCCTCTCTTTGGTATTTTACGAATCAAAGGCATTTGACCGCCCTCAAATCCTACTCTAACGCCACCGCCGCTGCGAGCCCATTGACCTTTGTGGCCCTTTCCACTGGTTTTTCCTTTGCCAGAGCCTATACCTCTGCCCAGTCTTTTAGCTTTGGTTACCGCTCCTTCTGCAGGTGAAACTGTATGTAGTTTCATATCTAATACCTCCTTACTTGACTTCTTCTACCTTAACAAGGTGAGAAACCCTGTCAATCATACCGCGAATTACCGGGGTATCTTCTCTAACTATAGAAGCGCCGATTTTTCTCAAACCCATAGCTTCTAATGTAGCTGCTTGTTTCTTAATTCGACCGAATCTGGATTTAATCAATGTAATCTTTATTTGTGCCATTTAATCCTCCTTAGTCAGCCAACTGCTCAACTGGTATGCCGCGAATTTGCGCAATTTCTTGAGCTGTCCGCAACTGTGAAAGTCCCTCAATGGTGGCTTTTACACTGTTGATAGGGTTGTTAGTGCCTATATTTTTGGTACGAACATTTTTAAGTCCTGTCGCTTCAAGCACTGCTCTAACAGCGCCGCCAGCAATAATTCCCGTTCCTTCAGGCGCGGGCATCATTATTACCTTGCCTCTGCCATACACGCCTTCAACAGCATGGGGGATAGTAAGACCTTTCATAGAAAATGAAATCATATTCTTTTGAGCAATCTTGGTAGCTTTTTCAATAGCTTCTGGCACTTCCTTTGCCTTGCCTAGTCCGCATCCAACTCTATTAGCGCCGTCGCCAACTACCACCAACGCTGCAAATCGTATGTTTCTGCCGCCCTTAACAACTTTAGTTACACGGTTTATAGAAACTGTTCTCTTTATCAAATTATCTTTTGGCTCTCTATGTGAAAACCTTTCATTTCTAGCCATATTACCCTCCTAAAACTCTAAACCGGCTTCTCTGGCGCCATCGGCTAAAGCTGCTATTCTGCCTGTGTACTTGTATCCGCCTCTGTCAAAAACAACGGACTTGATACCAGCAGCCAATGCTCTTTCTGCCACTGTTTTGCCAACTTCTTTGCTTGCGCTTACCTTATTCATACCACTAACCTTAGCAGCAACTTCTTTTTCTAAGGTGTTTGCGCTAACTAGCGTAACGCCTTTGGTGTCGTCGATAATTTGCGCATAGATATTGCTAAGCGACCTATAAACATTTAGGCGGGGCATTTCTGCTGTCCCATTTAGCTTGAAACGCATACGATTGTGTCTTGCCTTTCTAATTTCGTTCTTATCAATTTTGCTAATCATACTACGCTCCTTTATTTACCTGCTTTCTTACCAACTTTACGCAAAATGTTCTCATCTTTATAGCGAACACCATATCCGTGGTAAGGTTCGGTTTTTCTAATAGACTTTATGTTTGCTGCAACTTGTCCCACAAGCTCTTTATTAAAGCCAGATACCTTAATTTCGGTAATGCTGGGGCAACTTAGCGTGATGCCTTCTGGCGCTGTGACAGTGACAGGGTGAGAATATCCCACATTAACAGTTACATCCTTTCCATTCATTTGCGCTCTGTATCCAACACCTGTTATTACAAGTGTCTTTTCATAACCTTTAGAAACTCCTGTTATCATATTGTCAATAAGAGACCTATAAAGCCCGTGCGCGGATTTTGTTTCTTTGGCTTCGTTTTTTCTAGTAACTTCTACCATACCGTCTTTAACAGTAACAACGATATTTTTATTCTCTATTGCTTGCGTCAAAGTGCCAAGTTTGCCTTTTACAGTAACAATATTGTTATCAACGCTTACTTCCACACCTTCAGCAATTTGTATAGGTAATCTACCAATTCTTGACATCTAATACCTCCTTACCAGACATAGGCGAGAACTTCGCCGCCTGCGCCTACCTCGCGCGCCTTTCTGTCGGTCATGATACCTTTAGAAGTGGATATAACCGCAATACCAAGACCGTTAAGCACCTTAGGAAGGTCTTCACACTTAGCGTATACTCTCAATCCTGGTTTAGATATCTTCTTAAGGCCGGAAATAACCTTGGTATTGTTGTGACCATATTTAAGAACGATATGCATAGTGTCTTGCACACCTTTTTCATTCTTAACTAAAGTTACACTCTTCAAATATCCCTCTTCCACCAAAATTTGGGCAATAGCCATCTTAACTTTGGACGCGGGAATATCTACTGTTTCGTGTTTTGCCGTCAAACCGTTTCTTATACGAGTCAACATATCTGCAATAGGGTCTGTTATAGCCATATTTCCTTCCTCCTTTTACCAGCTTGCTTTTCTTACTCCAGGGATTTGACCTCTATAAGCCAACTCTCTAAAGCAAATTCTGCAAATGCCGTATTTTTTCAAAACAGCTTTGGGCCTTCCACATATAGAACATCTTGTGTATGCTCTGGTGGAATATTTTGGCGTCCTCTGTTGTTTATTTCTCAATGATTTTTTAGCCATTATCGATTACCTCCTACTTAGCAAAGGGCATTCCAAGCTGCTTTAGCAACTCTTTTGCCTCTTCATCGGTTTTTGCTGTGGTAATAAAGCAAATATCCAATCCCCTTACCTTTTCAATCTGGTCATAAGAGATTTCTGGGAAAATAAGTTGTTCTTTAATTCCCAAAGCATAATTACCTCTACCGTCAAAAGCATTTGCCGAAACGCCTCTAAAGTCACGAACACGGGGCAATGATATGCTTACTAGCTTATCAAAGAAGTCCCACATTCTGTTTCCTCTTAGTGTAACTTTTGTGCCTACTGTCATTCCAGCGCGCAGCTTAAAGTTAGCAACCGATTTCTTAGCCTTTATTTCAACTGCTTTTTGTCCTGATATCTTTTCCAACTCTTTCATAGCTGTTTGAATGCTTTTTGCATTGTCCTTAATATCGCCAAGGCGCATATTTAGTACAATCTTTTCTAGTTTAGGAACTTGCATTATATTTTTATAGCCAAAGGTTTTCTTTAGGGCAGGTATTATTTCTGCTTCATAACGAGCCTTTAGTCTGTTTGTATATTTCTCAGCCATATTGTCCTCCCTTTATTCCTTGGTTTCGTCAGCCTTAGCTGTGCCTTCTTCTGCTTCTGCCTTAGCTGCAGGTTTCTTAACTTGCGTTTTAGCCGTAACTTTTTTTGTTTCTGCCTTAACTTCTGCTACTTTTTCACTTTCTTTAGCTTCAGGCTCACTTACTTCAGCTGTGGTCTTAACTTCTTTAACTTCAGCATCCTTAGCTGTCTCTACCGCCTTATCTTCAATTTTTGTTCTTCTTCTAACGGTAGCTTTAGCTTTCTTTTCTTCTTTAACAGCTACTTTTTTAGTTTCAAGCACTGCTCCGCATTTGCAAACACGCTCTTTTTTGCCGTCAATTATAGAGTTTTTAACTCTAGTTGTATTGCCGCAAGCAGCGCATACAGGCATAACATTGCTTATAGCGATGGTTCTAGGAATGCTAATAATACCGCTTTTATCGTTTGCCTTTCTGGCTTTTCTAGCTTTTTTATTGACAGCAATGTCCTTGCCCTCTAAAGCCACTCTGCCTTTTTGGGTATCAATAGCGATAATTTGCGCCATCTTGCCTTTATCGTCGCCTGCAATTATCTTAACGAAATCGCCTTTCTTAACACTATAACTCATTATCACCTACCTCCTACAGTACCTCGGGAGCTAAAGATATAATTCTCATATAATCTTTTTCTCTCAATTCTCTTGCCACCGGCCCAAAAATACGAGTTCCGCGAGGTTGTTTTTGGTGGTCAATAATAACAGCTGCGTTGTCGTCAAACTTAATGTGAGAACCATCTTTTCTCATAAGACTTTTACGCGTTCTAACAATAACCGCTCTTACTACTTCGCCTTTCTTTACAGCGCCGCCTGGCGTTGCGCTCTTAACGGACGCAACAATTACATCGCCTATTCCGCCGCTTCTTACATATGAGCCGCCTAGTACTCGGATACACATTATTTCTTTTGCTCCCGAATTGTCGGCAACTTTTAATCTTGATTGTGGTTGAATCATCTATGCTTCCTCCTACTTTGCTTTCTCTATGATGGACTTTAGTCTCCAGCATTTATCTTTAGATAAAGGTCTGGTCTCAACTATTTCCACTTTGTCGCCTATTGCGCATTCATTAAGCTCATCATGGGCTTTGAACTTGGTCGTTCTCTTAATATACTTTTTATATAAAGGATGTTTTACCTTTCTTTCAACGGCTACCACAATGGTCTTGTCCATTTTATCACTGACCACTACACCAACTCTGGTCTTTCTTAGATTTCTTTCTGTCATCTTATAGCCTCCTACTTCTTACTACTCTTTTTAGCTTTTTTGACCGGCTCAAAACTAATTCCCAGTTCGCGTTGGCGCAAGATAGTTAAAACTTTAGCTATATCTTTTTTGCATTGCACCATAACATTGGGGTTTGGGAGCTGGTTGGTTGTGTGCTTAAAACGGAGGTTAAACAATTCTGCTTTTAATTCATCCAATTTATTATTGAGCTCTTGATTGCTCATTTCAAAAAACTTTATCGCTTTCATTATGCTTCACCACCCTGTTCTTTATTGGCAAAATCCGTTCTCTTAATGAACTTGCATTTGATAGGAAGTTTAGCTGCAGCAAGGCGCAGAGCTTCTCTTGCATCTTCTTCAGCTATACCAGACATTTCAAACAATACTCTGTCCGGTTTTACAACGGCTACCCAGTACTCTGGCGAACCTTTACCGCTACCCATTCTGGTTTCAGCAGGTTTCTTAGTAACGGGCTTGTGCGGGAAAATATCTATCCAAATCTTACCGCCACGCCTTACATACCTAGTCATAGCTATACGGGCTGCTTCTATTTGATTGGAAGTAATCCAAGCGCACTCTAAAGCAACTAGACCAAAATCGCCATACGCTAAAGTATTGCCTTTAGTAGCGCGGCCTGTCATTCTGCCTCTGTGCTGTCTTCTTCTCTTTACTCTTTTAGGCATTAACATATTAGTCATTACCTCCTTTTCCTAGCTTAGTAAAAACTTCGCCTTTATAAATCCAAACTTTTACGCCTAAGATTCCATAAGTTGTTAGCGCTTCAGCTTGGCCATAGTCGATGTTTGCTCTCAAGGTCTGCAATGGTATGCTTCCTTCATGATAGCTTTCGCTTCTAGCAATTTCTGCTCCGTCAAGACGACCGCTTACCATAGTTTTTACACCTTTTGCTCCGCCTTTCATAGCTCTTGTTATTGCTTGACGCATAGCTCTTCTAAACTGTACTCTCTTTTCAAGCGCTTGCGCGATAGACTCAGCAACAAGTTGCGCGTCTGTGTCTACTTTCTTTACTTCAAGAATGTTTAGATTAACTACCTTGCCAACAGCGATAGACTGTATATCTTTGGTGATATTAGCTATATTGTTAGCTTCCTTGCCGCCAATTGCAACACCAGGCCTGCCGCAATAAATATTGACAGTAACGGTATTTGCCGCTCTCTCTATAGTGATTTTGGAGATAGCTGCGTTGTTATATTTTTTCTTGAGTATTTCGCGGATTTTATGGTCTTCTAAGATAAGCTTGGAAAAGTTCTTCTTATCGGCGAACCATTGGCTGTCCCAGCCGTCGATTACTCCTACTCTTAAACCATGTGGATTAACTTTTTGACCCATTATTTGCTCCTCCTATTTATTCACTACATCAAGTATAACGGTGATGTGGCTAGTTCTCTTCAATATCTTGCCAGCTCTGCCGTGCGCTCTCGGTCTAAATCTCTTTAGTGTTGCGCCTTGATTTGCATAGCATTCTGCAACATATAATTCGTCTCTGTTCAAGCTAAGGTTATTTTCTGCGTTAGCAGCCGCGCTCTTAACTACTTTCAAAATAGATTGAGAGCTAGACTTGTTGGTATTTTCCAAGATAGCTACCGCTTCTCTATAACTCTTGCCGCGAATTAAGTCCAGTACGGCTCTGACCTTAAAGGGAGAAATTCTAATATACTTTGCTATTGCTCTTGGGCGTCTGTCTGCAGTTTCCGCCCTTTTAACTGCTTTTAAATAAGTGTTTTTAGCCATTTGCTCCTCCTTATCTCCTTGCCGTTGTCTTGCTGCCAGCGTGTCCTCTAAAAGTACGCGTGGGCGCAAACTCACCTAGCTTTAAGCCTACCATGTCTTCTGTAATATAAACAGGCACATGCTTTCTGCCGTCGTGTACAGCTATTGTATGTCCGACAAATTCCGGGAAGATAGTTGAAGCACGCGACCATGTCTTTATTGGTTTTTTCTCGCCGCTTGCGTTCATAGCGAGTATTTTTTTCTTTAGACTCTCATGTATATAAGGGCCTTTCTTTATCGATCTGCTCATCTGGTCCTCCTAAAACTAATTAATACGCTTGATGATAAACTTGTTGGACTTGTTCTTCTTGCGGGTCTTTAAGCCAAGAGCTTTTTTGCCCCAAGGAGTTTCTGGTCCAGGCATACCAACTGGTGACTTGCCTTCGCCGCCGCCGTGTGGGTGGTCGCAAGGGTTCATAGCAACACCTCTTACGGTAGGTCTTACGCCCATATGTCTTTTTCTACCAGCTTTGCCAATGCTTATTATTTCGTGTTCGATATTGCCTACTTGGCCAATAGTGGCTCTGCAAGCTAAAGGAACATATCTCATTTCTCCGCTTGGCATACGCAAAGTAGCTTTGCCATGCTCTTTAGCCATAAGTTGCGCTGAAGTGCCAGCGCTTCTTGCTATTTGTCCACCGCGGTTAGGTTGCATTTCTATGTTATGAACAACCGTTCCTACTGGAATATCTTCTAGCTTTAAGCAGTTGCCCACCTTGATATCAACATCGCTTCCGCTTTCAATAATGTCGTTAACATTTAGTCCAACGGGCGCAAGTATATATTTCTTTGTGCCGTCAGCGTACACAACTAAAGCTATATTTGCACTGCGGTTTGGGTCGTATTCTATAGTTGCAACGCGTGCGGGTATACCGTCTTTGTTGCGCTTAAAGTCTATAATACGATATTTTTGTCTGCCACCGCCGCCAATATGCCTTACAGTAATTTTGCCTTGAGCATTTCTGCCGCCAGACCTATTTTTACTTTGCAACAAACTCTTTTCTGGCTTTGTCGTTGTGATTTCTTTAAAATCAGAGACAGAATAGAATCTGCGCGCAGGGGTAGTTGGTTTGTGTCTTCTAATACCCATTGTTGACCTCCTTATGACAAGCTCTCGAAGAACTCGATGGGCTTGCTGTCTTCAGTAAGCTTAACATAGGCTTTCTTGAAAGATGATGTTCTTCCTTCGGTTCTTCCCATTCTCTTTATCTTGCCGAGATAATTAGCTATATTAACTCTCTCAACCTTAACATTGAAAACTTGTTCTACCGCAGCCTTAATTTCCATTTTTGTAGCCTGCTTTCTTACTATGAATGTGTAATCCTTGCCAGGAATACCATCATAACTTTTTTCGGTTAGCACAGGCTTAATAATAACATCGTAGCCTTTCATTATTCTGCTACCTCCTCAATTTTTGCTATTGCTTCTTTAGTAAAGAAAACTTTACCTGCCCTTACCAAGTCATATACATTAATAAGGTTAGCTACGCAAACATCGGCATCGGCAAGGTTTTTGCTTGCTCTATATACATTTGCATTTTCAGAACCAAGCACAAACAAAGCTCTCTTGCCTGCATTTAACTTTGTGCAGATGTTGGCCATTTCTTTAGTTTTGGCTTCTTTTAGCTCTAATGAATCAAGCACAACAAATTCATCTTGACGAATTTTTTGACTTAATGCGCTAATAAAAGCTTGAAATTTCATTCTCTTATTGATTTTCTTGGAAAAATCTCTGGGCTTTGGAGCAAACGCTACGCCGCCGTGACGCCATTGTGGCGAACGGATACTGCCTTGGCGTGCGCGGCCTGTGCCTTTTTGTCTCCAAGGCTTAATGCCGCCGCCGCGTACTTCGCTGCGTGTGAGCGCGCTCTTTGTTCCTTGTCTTTTGTTGGCAAGCTGGGCTACTATTACCTGATGAATCAGGCTTTCGTTATAGTCGACATTAAAGATTTCATCTTTTACATCGATAGTGCCTACTTCTTGTCCATCTATGTTATATACTTTCAAATTCATAATTAGACACCTCCACTAACCTTTTATTACCAGCAAACCGCCGTTAGGTCCTGGAACTCCGCCTTTAATAAGCAGTAGGTTGCGCTCTGCATCTACTCTTACAACTTCCAGATTCTTAACAGTTACTTGTTCGTTGCCGTAATGTCCGGGCATTTTCTTATTCTTAAACACTCTAGATGGTGAACTAGCTGCGCTCAAGCTTCCTACAATGCGGTGTGCGCCAGAGCCGTGGGACATAGGTCCTCTGCCAAAATTCCATCTTTGAATAACGCCTGTAAACCCTCTTCCCTTTGATTTGCCGCTAACAGCTACCTTGTCACCTTCTTGGAAAGTATCAGCAGTAATAACATTGCCAACTTGGTATTTAGAGCAATCGTCAAAACGGAATTCTCTTACATGCTTTTTGAGCTGTGTTACGCCGGCTTTTTTAAAGTGTCCAGTAACAGGTTTGGAAACATTTTTGTCTTTAGTATCGCCAAAAGCCACTTGAACGGCATCATAGCCTTCTTTAGCGGCGGTTTTAACTTGTGTAATAACACAAGGTCCTGCTTCCACTACGGTAACAGGAATTACGCTTCCGTCTGCGGTAAATATTTGGCTCATACCTAATTTCTTGCCTAAAATAGCCTTGTTCATATAAGCCTCCTATTATAATCTAATCTGTATATCCACACCTGCAGGTAAGTCTAGCTTCATAAGCGCGTCGACTGTCTTGCTGGTGGAATTATAAATGTCTATGAGTCTTTTGTGTGTTCTCAACTCAAACTGTTCGCGAGCGTCCTTATACTTGTGCGGAGCGCGCAAAATCGTAACAATTTCTTTCTCTGTCGGTAGTGGTATTGGGCCTGAAATGCTTGCGCCAGTACGCTTTACCGCCTCAACGATTTTCATAGAAGAATTATCGATGAGTGTGTGGTCATAAGCTTTTAGCTTTATTCTAATCTTTTGACCTGCCATTTTCTTTTACCTCCTAAAATTTTACCCTAACTTGTTTCACACTAATCCGCGTGTGTCGTGCTACCTTTTAATAAAAGGTGCTTACTTACACCTTAAATTTCAGTTAGTCGCCTGCATCGTGTGCTAAGCGTAAGTCCGTGGAAACTATCCGATTTGGCGGTAACCTTCCACATCTACCCTAATGATAGCTTTTCAATATTATCACACCAAAAGTCCATTGTCAAACATTTTTTTGAAAATTTATATCAGAAAATATTACAAAAAATAAAAATATTAGCTGTCTAGCTATCCCAAGTGAAAAATTGGTAAGAAGTATGAGCGTATCTTTGTTGGTACTGGTCTGAATTATGCACTCTTATTGTCAAACCTTCTATAAAAGAATTGCTAAACAAATCAATTACAATATTTGCCCTTATCTCACAGCTTTCTAGACCTGTGCCATAAAAAGCAAAATTTCCTACAAAACTTACTTTTTCTTTTAGCATTACGCTTTGCAAGCTTTCGCAACCTTCAAAAGCGTTATTTTCTATTCTTTCCACATTTTCAAAATTAATGGTGTTGAGATTTTTACAAGCTGAAAACATATAACTTGAAACTACGGTATTTAATAAAGTCACTTGTATTAGGTTTTCACTACCTTGAAAAACTCCTTCTCCTAAAACGCTAACGCTTTGCGGAATGGTTATAGAAGTTATACCGCTCTTGCTAAAGGCATAATCGCTTATCTTATATACAGACTCAGGTATGCTAAACTGATTTCCTAAATATCCATAAAAGGCATTTATGCCTATTTCTTTAATTGCAGCGCCTTGCTCAAATACCACATTGCACTTTACGCCACTAAAGGCATACTCCCCAATACTTGTAACTGATTTTGGCAAAGTTAGCGATGTTAGATTGCTAGCTTCGTAAAAAGCATTTACGCCTATTTCTGTTACACTAGAGGGCAGTAAAAGCATTGTGCCTTTATAATTTGCAAACATTCTTTCACTGATTATTGTTATGTTATCATTAAGGTTTATAGTAGCTTTTACATTTTCAAATGCGTTTTGTCCTATGCTAGTTATGGTGTTTGGCAATACTATTTTTCCGATCTTTTCAAGTCCAGCAAAAGCAAAGCTAGGCAAAGCTACAATATCGCCATTTATTGTAAGCGTAGATAGCATATAATTTGTATAGGCGTTTTCCCCAGCGTTTGCACCTATTAGGTAGCTTATTGTGCTTGTTTGGTCGTTAATATTACTTCCAATAAATGGCAAGGTAAGTTCTGTTAAGTTAAGACATTGTCTAAATGCATTTTGTCCAATGCTAGTCATTTGACTTCCAATTACTAAATTACGAAGCTCAACGCAACCGTTAAATGCGTTTTCTCCCACGCTTTGCACATCATTAAGATATATTATGCTCTTTAAGCTTTTGCAATCTTTAAATGTATCCTTATATATAGTAGCTTGATTAGTGACAGTCACCCTCTCTAAATTTTTAGGCAAATCTTTATTACTTAACTCAAACAAACTTGCAAAATAATCTTTGCCGTTTACGCCTACAAAAGGTATCTTTATATCAGTAAGATTAGTTGCGCCATTAAGATTTATTGCTCCATTTGACATTTCCTCTTGGCGCAATGTGCTTGGCAAAATAATCTCTGTAATATTGGATATGTTTTTAATTGCTCCATTTTTTATGCCTGTTGTACCGTGCGGAATTGTAAGCGTTGCAATTGCGCCCCCTTTATACTTGGTTAGTTGCGTACCGTTATAGTCAAACATTGTTCCATTATAGACATATATAGTTATTTCAACTGGCTCAGGCGCGTTATTAAATTCATAATTATTGCTATCTATTAATTCAAAGGAAACATCTACATCATACTCTCCCAATTCAATTAACGGCCTATCGCTATTTATTACTACTTTAAGCATATGTGTATCTTCATAGCCATCAAGGGTGAATAAAGGCTTTACTTCAGCTCCAGTCCTTGGCAAAAACTGTGTCTTAATTTCTATACTTTGACCGTCTATAACAGCTTTTTCAATTTCTATTGGGAGTATAATTTCATAATCATTATAATTAGTATTGTCTTTATTAAAAATAGCAATATAGCCTGCATTAACTGCAGTGGGCACAAGAGATGGCTCTTGCCAAACAATGTTTTGAGCAGGCTCATTATCTAAAGTGTAAATTGTGTAGTCGCTAAGGGTAATATTAGGAGAGTAAGTACCGCCAAACACCTTATATTCGCCTACCTGCTCAGGCGTGTAGCTAGCTTTTTTTATGGTAAGATTTGCTGTTTTGCTATACCCAACTTGCACAGAATTTTGAGTAAAATAAAAGTTATCTTCATTTATTTTATGTCCATCAATAAAATAATAAAAGTTAGCAATAATTTCATATCGCCCAGCGTTTGTTTGTCCATTGTTTTGAGAGTAGCCAACTTCTACATTATCAGGTAGTGTTCCTAAAATCTCTAGACTTCGCACACTCTCGTTGTCATAGGTATACTCAGCGTTTGGAAACAATATATTGCCAAGTTCTACCGCAAGCTTATTTACCTTTACAGAAATGGTCTTTGATGGAATAGTCAAATAATTTTTATTAAGGTTGTCGGTTTTGTATGTAAAATAAGCAGTTATTGCATAATCGCCTGCGTCCTTAACTAAATAAGGTTGCAAAGATTTAGATAAAATAACTTCGCCATTTTTCTTTACATCATATTCTATTTTAACATCGTCATAAAAATTAGCAGGCGCGTCAACTTCAAACATCTGCCCTTTATTGTCAAAGGTAAATGTTTTACCTTCAAACAAAACATTATCTATATTATAAGGCGCTTTTTGTATGGCAAAAGTAAACTCCATATCGTCTAGTTTATTATAATTTTTTTGATACCCCTCTGGCATATCAAACTTTGCAACTACGGTATAAATGCCCACATCTACTTTGGTGTTGTTGCTCTCACCTATGGGGTATGGGTCTATAATACCGCTTATCTTATAGTGATAGGTAAAGTCTACCCCGGCGGGAAATTCTCCATTTACGCCTATTGGCTTTTCGCCCTCAAGCTTAATGCTTCCCTCTTGCCCCACAGTTACGCCAACGCCGTCATAAATATAAGCAGTTGGTGCATCATCATTCCACCTTAAATTATTAATAAAATCAGCTTTTTGTATATTAAGTGTAGCGGTTGCTTTGCTTTCAAAAACATAGTTTTTGGTATAGCTCTGTGGTGCGGATATAACGGCAACAATTTTATAATTTCCAGCGTCAACAAAACCGCTTGTTATATCAGAAATTTTATTTTCTTCTTTTTCAGATTCTAAATAATATTGCGCTACAAAGCCTTGTGGCAAACTTTCAAAGGCAACATAATGGCTTTGCCCATTATAAGTAACTATCTTATCTTCAAATCCAAAAGTAGAATAATTAATCTTTGCTTTTGCAATTGTAAGCCTTGCATTAAGGGGCAAAATTTCATAATAATACCTAGTATCTACTATAAATTCAGCTGTGGCGTCATAAACGCCTGCGTCTGTATGTTTATTGTTTTTGTATTTTACTGTGACGCCTGGCGGTAAATTGCCAGTAATAAGCAGTTCTTTGGGCGTGCCGTCATACTCATAGCTTGCACTTAAAAATCTTACATCTAAACTGTATGTAGCTTTTTCTATTGTTAAGGTTGCTGTTTGCTTTATGTAGTTTGCGTTATATTCCTTTGGCAAATCGGCAAGCACTTCAACTTGGTATACGCCAGGCTCTTTAGTACCAAAAAATTCTTGCCCGTCCACAAAGTAGCGCAAACTACTTTGGGGCAAATCGCCTTTTACCAAAATATTTTTAACTTGGCCATCATACACTTCGTTTGTGTCGATAGCCTCTATATCAATTTGATAAGGGTCTACTACATAGACATCAAAACCTACTGTTTCTGTTGGAGTAGACACTATTACTTTACCTACTCCTACGCTAAGTCCTGTCACCTTTTGTCCATCTAATTCCAGCACATCGGTATTTTCTATAGAATAAGTTAATTTACCTTTGCCGTCGTAAGTAATATAATTGCTAATATATAGTGAGCCATTTATAGGCAACTGCACATTTTCATATTTTACCTTTAAGTTGTGGATATCGTCTTTATCACATGCCAAAAACATACTGCCTAAAAGCAGTATTAGCATAATGGTAAATAATAAATTCCCTGTGCCTAAAGCTAAGTCAAGCACTGTAATTTTTTCTGACTGCGGGAAAAATTGCTCTACTAAATAACCAACGAGAAAGCCTAATGTATCAGGTGTCATTTGATGGTTCGGTTGCGCTGATTTACGCATTCCCTTCAAGACGGCAATCTGCACAGCTTTTCTAATATCATCCTTCGTTGCTTGTGCTATCGGTAAAGCTTGCTTGCCTTCTAATGCCTCATCTAACGCCGCTAGCACACCTTCTAAATAACTCATATCTTGCGTAGTAAAATGCTCCGCTCTATCATTAATCGCAGCAAATAATCGTTCCATCGTTTCCATG
>FZPS01000031.1_pt133 | contig 20637 bp, 15 predicted proteins | sample 1817821 | NCBI WGS metagenome assembly FZPS01 (sample SAMEA104158645, study PRJEB21678) | metagenome | place: Germany | collected 2015-04-21 | reverse complement strand
GCCGAGGCTCATGATTCCCGTTTCGAGGTAGAGCTGTCCGGATTGGGAGAGATATGCCATGCCTTCGTCAAAGTATTCCACTTCAAAGAGCGTGGTAGTGCCTTCGCAGGCGTTTGGCGTGAGGATAGGTGAGTCAAAGCGACTGAAGCCATTCTCATTAAGATAGTCGCAGATGGCGTAATACACTTCGTGACGTATCTTTAGGATCGCCCATTGCTTGGACGAGCGCAGCCAGAGATGGCGGTTTGAAAGGAGGAAGTCGGGGCCATGTTCTTTCTTGCCAATGGGATATTCGTCGGCGATTTGGATGATCTCAACTCCGGTGAGGGCGAGTTCAAACTTCCCTTCTTGTTTCTGGTGTTTTTTGGGGATTCCGGTGATGATCAGGCTTGATTCGAGCGTAAGGCGTTTTGCCTGCTCAAAGATCTCGTCGCCGATCTCGGGTCTGAATGCAACTGTTTGCAGGTCTCCTGTGCCATCGCGAAAGATGATGAAGAGGAGCTTGCCGCTACTTCGGATGTTGCGCACCCAACCTTTGAGGCGAACTTCCTCGCCCTCATATTGGGCGATGTCTTTTACAAAAATATCTTTCATTTTTATACCTTAAGTTTGTTTTTCTTTACTTGTTCGTTGATGATTTTGATGATTCTGTGGGCTACTTCCAATGCTTTGGTGCCTGCTTTGCCGTCCACGATGGGGCTTTTATCCATGATGATGGCATCTACCCAAGACTCAAGCTCCATAGATAGCGCGTCTTTGGGGCTATCCGTGCAATCATATTGGGTCTGATCGAGGAGCTTTCCCGGATCGAGATCCATGTCGCCTTTGAGGATTTGCGGCAGATATAGCATTGCTTTTGCACCCTTCTTAATCACCTTTGCTTGCTTGGTCAAAAAGTTGAGCGTGATATATGCGTCTTTTTGGAAAAACCGAATCTTTCGTTCATGCTTCAGCGAGATGCGCGAGGAGGTGACGTTTGCGATTGCACCGTTCTCAAATTCGAGGCGTGCATTGGCGATGTCTATAGATGGCGTGACTATCCCTATCCCGCTGGCATGTATTTCTTTGATGGGGCTATCAATGAAGCTGAGAATGAGGTCAATATCGTGGATCATCACGTCTAAGACAACGGGGACATCCGTGCCGCGTCTTTGGAATTCGGCAATGCGTGTGGACTCGATAAACATGGGGTTCTTGATATCTTTCTCCACTTTTAAGACCACGGGATTGAAGCGCTCTATGTGTCCCACCTGAATCTTGAGATTCTTCTTTTCCGCGATCTCCAAAAGCTTGTAAGCGTCTTCCAGCTTTTCCGTTATCGGCTTTTCCAAAAAGATGTGTTTGCCTGCCAAAAGAGCTTTTTCTGCCAGCTCAAAATGTGAGGTGGTCGTGGCGGCAATGTCGATGGCGTCGCAGGAATCGAGCAAGGCTTCATAGCTATCAAATTCCGTAGTGCCCAGCTTTGAGGCGATCTCTTTGCTGCGACGAGAGTTTTTGTCATAGATACCGCTGAAAGAGACGTTTCCCATCTCCATGAGCTTTCGGGCATGATGCTGACCGAGGTGTCCAACTCCCACGACGCCAATCTTTATCATTGATCAGTCCTAATTATTTGAGTTTTGCCGCTATTTTTTCAAGCATATCGACGGTCATCTTGTCGAGGTCATATTTGGGATTCCAGCCCCATTCTTCGCGGGCTGCGCTATCGTCCATGCTGTTTGGCCAGCTATTTGCAATGGCTTGCTTGATCGGATCAACATTATATTCCAGCACGAAGTCGGGCATGTGTTTGCGGATTGCAGCGGCGATGATTTCGGGATCAAAGCTCATTGCAGTGACGTTGAAGCAGTTTCTGTGTTTGAGCTTGGCGGGATCAGCCTCCATGATCTGAACGGCTGCTTCCAGAGCATCCGGCATATACATCATATCAAGGAAGGTTCCGGCGGAGAGATTACAGGTATATCTCTTGTTCTTGATGGCTTCATAATAGATCTCAACGGCATAGTCCGTGGTTCCGCCACCGGGCAGGGTGACGTTTGAGATGATGCCGGGATAGCGCACGCCACGAGCGTCAACGCCATATTTGAGATAGTAATAGTCAGCCAAAAGCTCACCTGCCACTTTGGAGATGCCATAGATGGTTGTAGGGCGCATCACGGTATCCTGCGGTGTGCCGTCCATAGGCGTTCCGGGGCCAAATGCTCCGATTGAAGAGGGAGTAAACACAGCGCCTTTAGTTTCTTTCATCACTTCCAGACAGTTGAAAGTGGTGTCCATATTGATCTGCCAGCTAAGAGTGGGATTTGCTTCGCCTTTAGCAGAAAGGACTGCAACGAGATTATAGATTGCATCAATGTTATGTTTCTTTACAACTTCTGCAAGAACGTCGCCGTTGGTGGCGTCCATCTTTTCAGAGGGACCGCTTTCCATAACGTTTTCCAAAAGAGGGGTGCGGTTGTATGTTGCAACAACGTGGCTGTCTCCATAAATCTTTCTGAGATAGGGGACAAGCTCCGAACCGATCTGTCCGGCAGCGCCGATTACGAGAATGTTTTTCATAGCTCTTTATACTCCTGTATTGAAGGTTTCTTTGGCTCGCATTATTTTTTTCATAGCATATATTGTCAATCATTATTAGCGATATTTTGGGTGATAGAGCCAAAAAGATTAACTGTGAGCATTTATCAGTTTCTTGATATTCCAAGAAAGAAAAGAGGAATCCATCGACGGACTCCTCTTTTTTGCTATTTGATATATTGCTTTATTTCATCATGATCATCTTCTTGGTGGAGATGTGTTTACCGGTGCTTAATCTGATCAGATACACGCCGGAGGATACAGCTCGGTTATGATCGTCGTGTCCATTCCAGACGACCTCGTGATCACCTGCCATCATCTGGCTGCTCACTAAGTGCCTTACCAATTGTCCTTTAAGGTTATAGATGTCAAGCCGAGTGTGTCCGGCTTCCGCTAAGCTATAAGAGATAGTGGTTTCAGGGTTGAAGGGATTGGGATAGTTGCCTTTGAGCTTTGTGAGTTTAACAGCGGGCGTAATCTCATCCTCGATGGAAGTGAGATCAGTGCCGATAGAGAAATTATCGATGTATAAAATATAGCTATGAGGGGCTGTGCAATGTAATGCTAAATATACATCTTGATTGTCAAATCTGCTCAGATCAAAACAATATTCTGTCCAGCTTGCAGGCACGGCAAGATGTTCAGACCCCGAAATCAAGTGGAATTCAACAGCAAATGGAGCGGGGCTATTATACAAGCCTAAAAGGAAGTGCCCCAAGCCATAATCTTCCGAGTGCGAGCGTGCATAAAATTTAACCATGCTATTTGCTTCTAAGTGTATCCGCGGTGTAACCAGATAGTCGTTACTATAGCTATAAGTCGAAGAAAAAGTTGCCACCATCTTTTCTCCTTCATAGGCCGCGATATCGGTAAGCGGAGGCGTGGTCTGTGAGGGATTGAATATCTTAAAGGCAGGTTTTGACCCACTGCCGGGGAAGTCTATCCCATCAAGCTCAATGGTTATTAAACGAGCACCATCTTTTTGACCCCAAGGCGCAAATTCAGTGGCAAAATCAGGATAATCTTCAAAACCATCTTCAAACGAGCCTTGAAGAGGCGCCACATCGATAGACACACCAATACTTACGGGCAGTGAAATCCCATGGTTATACACCGAGTAAACTCTATATTCATAATCGCCATTAGCCAAGAACTTATCAGTGAAACACGTGATATCTGGATCATCGATGATGGCTATCCAATATTCATCTCTATAGATACGGTATCCCGTGAGCACAAGCCCCTGCCTGGTTTTTGCATCACTCATAAACCCCATATCGTGTGCGGAGTCAAGCGCAAGTGCAGGCAATTCTGCAGTAGGAGCGTCCCAGCTTAGCGTCACCTGTGTATGGCTAACCATTGCTGCAAGATTAGCGGGAGGCAGCACTTCGCCAAGATGATGAATTGAGATATCATCCAAACTCAGATAATTGGCACCGGATACAACATAACCTTCGATACCTATGAAAAATAGCCCTGTTTCCGGAGCAGTAAATTCACAATAGTATTCTTGATAGTTTCCACTAAGCACCGGCCGATTCTGCAAGATCTGTATAGGTTCACCTTTCATGCGATAATTCTCGCCAAAATATGCAGCAACACGCGCATTTTCAGAAGAGTTTTGACGAGCCCAAAACGAGAGGCTGTAGCAATGCCCTCTTTCCAACATTATGGGACGCACCAGCACGACATCAGAATTGTTTTCAAGAACCAAGTTCCAGCTTCCGCTACGTGCTCCACGATATTCGGAGCTCTGAGAACTATTTGCTATCCACAGCTTCTCTTTAGGTACCCCAAAAAATTCTTGGCGCCAATTTGCAATATTTTCCGAACCGTCGATATTGCCCTCTTCGAATCCTTCAAAGAATGGAAAATCATAGATGATGGGATCATAGCAAGAGCCAAAAAGCTCTATTTCATAGCTACCAAGATTGCTCACGATGGTGAGAGTGCCTTGTTGATCGCCCACTGTTTCGGGATAATGCACAACACTAAACACAGTTGAATCAAGACATCCCAGCCCGATGGGCGCAAAATCTCCCTCTAAAGTAAAGCCATCGCCTGAGACAGTTATGCTTTCGATTAAAAGCGTTCCTCCGGCGAGGTTTTTGATGGTAAACTCTTTTTTGCTATCGAAATAAATGGGGTTTAAGCCAAAGTCCCACTCCTGTATATCCGGACTCAGAGAATAAACGGGGTCTTGCGATGGATCGCCAAAACGCATTTTAATATTCGGATAACCAAGCTTTGGCGTTCCGTTGGCAGGATTTGCAGGATCAATCAGCGAAGCTCCATCTGTATAATGAATGCCGCGATATGTTCTGCTTTCTGTATTGTAAAAATCCCCTGCCACACCATCTGAACCAGGCTGAGTTTCATGAATTGCAATAACGAGACTGCTTGTGCCATCATAGATAAAGGGTGTATCCAGCTCAATATCTATCCACATTTCTTGAGCAGGAAGCGAGAGGCTGCCTTGATACACTTGGCTAAGCTCATCAAGAGGAATCCAACCACCTCCCCATGGGATGGTCAAGCCATTAGTGTGCCCCATATATATGTTCCAGGAATTGCTGTTCAGAGCCTCAACGCCACCATTCCAGTGAAAGGCTATTTTCTCGATCTGCCGCCTTGCGAACATAATCTCATGGGGCATATATAAGAACTGCGAATACGAATAGTCATGATTGACCATCACCGGAATACCGAAGTTCGAGCTGCCATCTCCTATATATACCAAGTTTTCTTCCCAAATATAAGCGCTTAGCTCGACTTCATGCTCTTCACCACCATAGTTGATGACTAATGTGGCAGAAATAGCCCCCTCCTGAGTTCCCAGCACTGAAACCGGTATCACAAAGCTTTCTCCGCCTTCAAGAGAGACGGGGAAGACCGCTTCATCGAAACTGAACATATCAGCCTGTGCTCCCGTGAAATGGACATCGTTTGCAGACAGCGATATAGAGCCGCCACCTTGATTCATCACAACGACGTTTTTAGGACCTATAGGGTTGCCATAAATCACATTGCCAAAGTCTATGCTTTCTGGCAAATAGCTAAGCGTAGGCTCGGCAGGCACTTCGCCAAAATACATCTTTGTATTGGGGCGAAAAGCTGATAGCGTGCCGGTGGAAGGCAAGGGCTCATAGCTCTCAGGATGTTGGTGATGCATAGAAATCCAACCATTGTATGGTGAGTTATAAAAGTTCACTATGCTGTTGCCTGGACCTTCAAATTCAGCGATCTTACGAACGGTGATAACGAGATTATCTTCACCATTATAAATGAAGTGCAAGTCTAAATCAATCTCCAGCCAATCATCACCGGGCGGTAATTCTACCGAACCATGAAACACCTGAACCTGAGTGCCGGTATCCACCCATTCCATAAACTGTCTAAAACCGTTTATCTCGGTGTGTCCCACATATATTGACCACAAGCCGCTACTTGTATTAGCACCTGTGTTTTTATAATGATATGCCAGCTTTTCTAATTTCTTGCCGGCAATCTGTATTTCGTGTGGTTTATAGACCATCTGTGCATAAGAACTCCAAGAATTTCTGTTTATTGGTAAAGGTTCAAAGTCGCTCCCGTCCCCAATTATTGTCAATCCTTCTGCCCAGATGTTTGCACTTAGCGCAACCTCATGTTCTTCTCCTTCACAGTTAAATCTGATAGTTGCATTTGCAATGCCTTCCTCAGTTCCCGTGATGGTCACAGGAAATGCCAATGTTCCCGTGGGCTCTAAAACGATGGGGAAGAGGCTACTATCAAAAGCAAATTGATCAGAGCCGATAAGACTAAAATCGTCATCAGAGATTGTGATCGTGTCACCACTAATATTTGCGAGATTTATATAGCGGGGGCCATAGGTATCTCCAAAGATAAGATCACCAAAATCAATGGTATATGGATTTACCAAAAGCCCTGTGCCGGTAGTATGGGAGTTGTAATGCAGTTTCATATTGGCTCGTTTTGCAGATACAATACCCGTTGTAACATTGGGGTTGGGATCATAGTCAATTCGGCTCAGACTGCTATTATAGCTTGTAGGGGTGTAATATACGGAAGCATGTTCACCAGGGTTTTCCACTATGGGATCGGTGATTATTTCTACAATAATATTGGAAAGTCCGTCCCAGATGAAAGGCTCGTCAAAGTGATGTGTGTTCCAGCCGATTGCCGGCATAAATTCATCATATTGGCAAACTGTTTGATAGTCTCCGGGTTCAAAGGTGGTGCTCAAAGAATTAAGATCAGTGTGTTTTAAGTTGATTCTATAGTTAATCATAGGAACGCAGAAGTTTAGATTTTTTACCTTAAAGCAGATCGCATCCAACGCTCCGGCGCCTGCCCCTGCTAAAGATAACTCCGAATTCAAAACTAAATAATGTTGACGAAAGTGTCTGCCCTGTGAGGAGTAAGGCGAAGGATATTCGTGTGAATGGTTAAAGAAGTTACTATTGCTACTGCCGATCTCAATTAAGAGATTGTCATCTCCTAAAACATTAACGATCAAGTCATTGCTTCTGTCGTTCTCTTGATTTTGATCCGAACTCATTTGAACTTTGGCATAGATATTATACTTCCCCTGCGCGTCGGGTGTCCAGTTAAGATCATACTGAATAAACTCTTGCGGCAAGATGGGTTCTCCCGCGATCTGATCTATCAAGGTTCCATCTTCCAAGAAAAGCTGAACAAGGTAGTCAGTTTGAGCCTCCAAACCACAATTTGCTACCCTCACTTGATAGCTATTTTGCTCACCCATATTGGGGAAATCGTTGCCTGAAAGCGTCACAGCAGCCAGATCATTTTCAGGATGCGAGAGTGGATAGATGTTTACAATTGCTTCATAATCTGTAAAATAGTTCGCCGTGCCGGGATTAATTCTATCCAAGAGATAATATCCGTTGCGGTCTCCGCCCCAGCCCCAATTTATATGGAAATAGTAGTCTGATTGATAGCCGTCGAAGATGAAGCCGTCGTTGCGAACATAGCTGATTGCATGATAGATCAAAGGGCGTCCCATATCCAATTCTTCCCTCAGTCTGTTTCTCCAAGCGTCCATGCCACCTTCAAAGCCGGCATAAATCAAGTGTTCGGCATCCTCATGATATCTGAAATGATTCACAAGGGCATCCCTTGCGTCATCGGTATCTGCTATGCTAAAATCTGTACCATAGCGCATGTTAACCGCTACCCCGCAGTGATATAAAAGAGTGGCAACGCTTAGATTCTCGGTGGACACACTATCCGGCATATCCTGCCAGTTATAGACAGTTGCGCCAAAGTTTGCAGATTGCTCGCCATAACCGCTTGCATTATAGCTGTTTGAGCCTTGTCCTCGATGCGGATAGTTCCACTTTTTCATGATCTGTCCCATAGCAGTAGCCATGGTGCCCACCCGCACACGTCCGCCGGGAGAGCCGGGGTCTTCGGGACATAAAATATGATATGGCCAGCGCTGACTCCATAGGGTCTGAATCATAGGCTCCACGCCACTACGGCTCTCATAGTGAGCAAAGTTCATGCTTGCAATCTTTTCCCAATTAGGGTCTTTGCTCCACTGTGGATGCCTGCGAACTTCGCTCATGCCTTTGCTATATGCGCTTAGGAAATACTCAATGCTTTCTGGGATATCGTCATGAGGAAAAGCGGAATCTGATGAAAAGGCCAAAATGGGCTGAGACCTATCATCTGCGGCAACGAGCACAAATCCAATGGGCTCAAATGCAACGATATAGAAATCAGGCTCAGGTGAATCAAAGGATAAATAACCTTTTATGGATTGAACAACTCCGCTGCTCTTGTTCATGTTTTCAAAAAATCTTTGTGCGACGATTGTGGCAAGGCTTTCATCCACTGTTTTCGTCCAGGCTATGCTCAAAAGCATGATCATGATAAAAATAAGTGTAACTTTTTTCACGGCTCTCTCTCTTTGTCTTAGGTTAACTTGTTACTCGCTGGTGTACAAACAGTTTGGTTTTGAATTTATGAAAACTAATTTTGCTTTGCTCTTGCCACTTTGGTTCTGAATAACAAAGCTCAGCAAATAGCAAAACATGAAAACTCTTTAACTTACGATGCAAGAATTATTCCAATGTAATAAGCTGTCAAGAATAATTTTGAATAAAATGCTTTTTTGAGATATTTATTTCGTTTTTTGAAAATCAAATAGTATCGCGCTAAATACTTGTATTTAAGTATCAGCAAACCTATGGCTTACCTATTAGGTTCAGCTTAATGTGCGCTCTTGATATGCTCATGCCCATGACCACATCATGACCATATCATGACCAGAACCCAGAAAGGAAGAGGTGGGAAAGCAGGCTGAAAATGGGAAATATGGAGCTAAGAAATCAGGGGTAAAATTGGCACAAAACGTTCAGACTTTTCAGCTTCATGTTTTGTTTTTGCATCGACGAGTAGTGAAAAAGGAAAAGTTCGTTGATTTGGGTGATGTCAACTTGGTTTACCTTTATCTCCTCTAAGTGGTTACCGATCTCGGGAAGCAGTGTGATGATCTTTTGTGCGGAGGAACTCAGATCACGATAAGCGTGGTCAAAAGGCAGAGTTGCCTTGCAATCGGCGCAGATGAGCTCGCCTGATGGATTATAGGCAAGAAGCTGACATTCTTTAGTGCAAATAGCGCAATTGCTGAAGATTAGCGGCACGCCCATCATCTTGAGCAAACGGGAAAACATGCGCCAAAAGATGAGGATGCCGTTGTGTTTTGTCTTTTGCAGATACTTCAAATATTCGGTGATCAGGGTATAATATTCCCTGTTATCCGGCTGCGGGAAGAGGATTTTTGAAAATAGCTCCAAGCCGCAATCGGCAGCAGCCCAGCTTTGAGGCGAAGGATAACTGCTGAAATCACGGATGAGAGCGTGGTCTTTGAGCAGATAAAGTCCTTCTTCTTTGGGCGGATAGAGCTGAAATTCATATTCACCAAAGCGCATGAGCGACTCTTGCTTGCGCCTTATTCCCTTGGCGATGATGGAGATGGGGCCATGATCCCAAGAGATGATTTTGAGGATGAGGCTGCTCTCGGAATAGGGGTAGGTGTTGAGGATGAGCCCGACGGTTTTAATCATGCCCGAGCTCCTTTTTAATCGTGCGTAAGTCTTTCGGGTTCGCAAAAACCGTCTTGTAATTGCTATAGGTGACAAATCCGGAAGGACTTCCTTTGGGCTTGCGCACATAGCGGATTTGGGTGTAGTCAACCGGCACATTGACGGAGAATTTTGCCTGAGAATACCAGGCAGCGAGCGCGCAACAGCTCTCGATTAGCTCCGGTGATGGGTTCTTCTTTTTCAGGTTTCTTGCAATCACGTGAGCACCGCGATAGATGCGACTATGAAACCACCAATCCTGCGCTTTTCCCAGTTTCGTGGTGATGAAATCATTTTCTTTTGCCTTGCGCCCGATATAGATATGCCAGTCATCGTCATATCTCAGTTGCAAAATCCTATCGATTTGCTTGATTTTCTGGGTGATGGAAGAACTTTTGTCTTGAGTATCAATGTCGATATCCTCACCATTTTGCAGGCGTGTGACGAGTGTTTCCAAGCTTTCTATCTCGCTAATTGTCTTCTTGATGTTTTGTAAGATTATAGCATAACCGTTTTTAGCTTTTCGGTAGCGTTTGAGATAGTGTTGCAGGTTTTGCAAGGGGCTTTTATCGGTGAGCAGCGGCACTTCAATCTCTCCCAGCTCAGGATCGAGATAGTTTGTGGTGATCAACGTGGCGTCGCCTTGCTTCATCTTTTGCATGTTTGGCTTGATCGCTTCGGCATAGGCGAAATATTCATCGGCTTTTCCTGCTTTTTCGAGGTCATTCTCTTGCATTTTAAGCTTGTTTTTATGGCGTTTGAGCTCTTTCTGCAGGTATTTGATCTTGTTTTCCGAGAGGTCTTTCTCCAGTTTCGGCACGAGGATTTGCTTGTGATATTGCGAAAAATAGTCGTTGATGTTCTGTGCATCAAAGTCAGACGGGATGACAGCCTTTTCATCTCTATCGGGGCTGAAAGCGGTCTTAGGCGGGAAATAAGGCTGATTTGCCAAGACCATGCGCATGGGATTATCTGAAAGATTATATTTGATCAGGGCGTCGATGACGATGTTGCTCTCTTTGTTTATCACGATCACATTAGGCTTTGGCGGCATAAGTTCCATGAGCAGGATAAGATTTTTCTCTTCGCCATAAATGTTTTTTTGGAGCAGTTCAAAAAAGATGATGCGGTCGCTGTCATAGATGTCTATGTTTATTATCTGAGTATTTTTGAGGTTTTGCCATATCTCGTGTGATTCAACCGGCTTGGCAATATCCTCATTATGAAAGATATAGCTATTTTGTGGATTGAGCACGACGGTGAACTCACCTCTTTTAATGAGGCGAATAATCAGACTGTCTCCAGTTAGTAAAAGACAGTCTATCTGAGCCTTGAAACCATCATGCTCAGCCGTCCATGCTGCTAAATATGAATATTTCATCTATTATTTCCTTTTTGATTTGACTTGACACAAAACCGCACTATATTGGAGTTGACCATAGAATAAAAACGCGGTAGGAGTCAAGAATGAAATTTAGTCATGTAATAATAATAGCCGTGCTTGCCCTTTTGGCAATCGTTTTTGGAGTTGTTTGGATGAACGCTTCGAAAGCAAATAAAGCACTTATAAAAGAAAAAGCAGAATTAGAGAGTCTTTACGAATCTTCTGCGGAAGTGATTTCAGAAATTCAAGCAAGTTTGAACGAAATGGAGCAAGACCTTTCCGGCCAGCTCTTTACGCAATCTGAGCTTGCAGGTACTGATCCAGCAAATAGACGCGACAAGATGATTGCATCCATTGCAAACATGAGAGAGCAGATAGAAGCCGACAAAAAGAAGATTGCACAATTGGAAAACCAGTTGGCAAATTCACGCACTCAGCTTAGCGGAGTTCAAGAGACTGTCAATCGCCTCAAAGCTTCGATTAGCGATAAGGAACAGATCATGGCTGAATTGCAAGAGCGCATGGGAATCTTGGATGAGACCCTTGAAGAAGAACGCAGAAATAGCCAGAAAGAGATTGCAAAGATTGAGCAGACCGTGCTGCAAAAAGAGCAGGAAATTGGCGAGATCAAACGCAGCGAAAGCCAAGTGTATTATACGGTTGGCACTCGTAAACAGCTTTTGGAAAATAAGGTCATCAATCGTAAAGGTGGATTGTTGGGAATCGGTCGTGTATCAACAGTTGCAAGATCAATTGATGCCTTGGTCTTCACCGAGATCAATCTCTTGGATCAGACAGAGATTCGCTTCCCTGCCACAAAGAAGGGATATAGCATTCTTTCCAATCACATAGCTACTACTTATACGGTTGAAAAAGACGGCTCGGAATATGTTCTGAAGATCACTGATCCGGATAATTTCCGCAAACAGAAGTTCCTCGTGATCGAGCTTCTATAAAAAATCTGTCAATATTGAAAAAGCCCCGGTTTGTGCCGGGGCTTTTGTCGTTTATATGATTAGTGTTTATAGATAGGATAAAACCTTGTTTGCCGTGGCGATGAAGTCCTTGAGCTCTTCGCCGCTGAAAGGTTTTTGTTCCAAGAGTGAGAGACGGTGTATATATGAAGAGATCGTCTCCACCTTTTCGTTCTCACCGGATTTATCGAGTTCTACAAGCTTCTGGATGATGGGGTTTTCGGTATTGATTACGAGGCTGTGGTTTTTCAGCATGTCCATACCGCCGCCAAAGCTGTTCATCATGTCCATATCGTGCCAGCGTCTCATGAATTCGCTAAAGACGATCATGCCAGGGATGTCTTTAGATTTGAGACTTTTCAGTTCGACTGTCACCTCGGTGTAGGCATGGGAGTTTAGCTCTTGCATGGCTTCATCACCGAGTTTGTCATCGACTTCGGCAGGCAAAGAAAGCAGGTCAAAACGTGTCGTTTCACCTTCTTGCACTTGATATGGGGCCAAAGCTTCGGTTGCTTGCGGGTATTTCTTGAGAAATTCCTTCCAGCTTTCCTCGCTGAAGGAAGCTTCCACCTTCTGATCTAAGGCTCGATAGAAGAGCTTCTTTAGGCGTTTGATATCTTCTTTGTCGAGCGTGCTTTGCTCTTTATCAACGAGGATGTCGTTCACCTCGCTATCCACTCTGATGAATTCCGTGTTCTCCAATTTGCCTTCAAGGCGTTGATAGAGATGCACATCCAAGGGGGAATTCTGATAGATCACTTCCAAGCCTTGCTCTTTCATGAGGTTGAGATAGCTAACTTGCGTATCCTCACCGGCGGCATACCAGATGCGGGTCTTGCCTTCAGAGTCGGCGGAGTTGCGCGTCTTGTATTCTTCGATGGTGAGATAGTCGCCGGAAGCTGATTTGAAGATGGCATATTCGTGCATGGCTTCGAAGAAATCTTCCTCTTTGAGCATGCCGAACTTGATGAAGGTGTGTATGTCTTCCCAATACTCCTCAAACTTTTTGCGGTCTTCCTTGAAGGTGTCTTTGAGGTGGTCTGCGACCTTTTTGATGATATAGCCGGAGATCTTTTGCACCTGCGCATCGTTTTGCAGGAAGCTGCGCGAGACGTTTAGGGGGATGTCCGGGATGTCTATGCCGCCTTTGAGCAAAAGCAGGAACTCGGGGATGAGGTCTTCGAGATTGTCTGCCACAAAGACGTTGTTGCAGAAGAGCTTAACCTGTCCTTTGAAGAATTCCGGTTCGTTGCGAAGTTTGGGGAAATAGAGTATTCCTTTGAGGTTGAAGGGGAAGTCCACGTTTAGGTGAATCCAAAAGACGGGCTCGCGATAGTCGCCGAAAACATCTTGGTAGAACTTGATGTATTCTTCATCGGTGACGTCTTTAGGAGAACGGTTCCAAAGTGCTTCGAGCTGGTTTATTTGCTTGTCTTCAAACATGATGGGGATGGGGAGGAAGTTCGAATAGCGCAAGAGAATCTCGCGAATCTTGTCAGAATTTGCATATTCCTCGGCTTCCTCGCTGAAGTGAAGCGTGATGGTTGTGCCGATCTCTTTGCGCTTGCCCTCTTTCATGAGGAACTCTGTGCTGCCGTCACATTCCCAATAGGCGGGTTTTGCGCCTTCTGTGTAGGATAGAGAGTCGATGGTGACTTTCTTTGCCACCATGAAAGATGAATAGAAGCCAAGACCAAAGTGTCCGATGATATTGGTCTGGACATCTTTGAATTTGTTCACGAATTCCTCGGCGCCGGAGAAGGCGATTTGGTTGATATATTTCTTGATCTCGTCTGCGGTCATGCCGATTCCGGTGTCGTGAATCTCTAAGGTTTTCTTGGATTTATCAAGCTTTATCTCAATCTTTTGCTCTTCTTCTTTATAGCTTTCGTCTGCATAGCTGCGCTTGGAAATAGCGTCAACGGCGTTTGAGACCAGCTCACGAAGAAAGATGTCGTGCTGGGAATAAAGCCATTTCTTGATAATGGGAAAGATGTTTTCTGTATGGATGCTGAAACTTCCAGTTTCTTGGGCAGTATTCTTTGCCATTTTAATGTTTCTCCTTGATGGTATTATTAACGATGTCAATAAAGTGCCACTAGGCAATCTTGTCAAGCGGATTGTTAGCAGTCGGGTATTGGGAGTGCTAAAAACGCTTCAGCAAGTCGGGATATAAGAAGAAAACGCGGCAGGCTTTGACGATTATCTCCATATAGTCCAGTGCAAAATCGAGATCATCGGAGAAGGTGAGCAATCCGTGGCCGCTCCAAATCAAGGCTTTTTCATCTTTTAAGGCACAAGCGCTGGCGTCACAGAGTGCTTTTGAACCCGGAGGGCAGAGCGGCGCCATCGCAATGCCCTCGGGAAGATATAGGGGGAATTCTGGGAGTATTTCGGGAAGTAGCTTATTCAAAAGCTTGATATCCTGTAGCTCGGGAACTTGTCGCAAAGCTATGATCTCAGCGGGATGAGTGTGCAAGATCACGCTGAACTGTGGTCTTTGCATCTGCAAGCATTTATGGCTGATCCATTCGCTGGTGGGCCTGGCGTCACTGGGCAAAAAGACATCGCTTTCTTTGTCCGAGAGCACAAGCAGGAGGTTCTCCTTTGGATTCAGAGCAGTTTGTCTGTATCTACTACCGGTTTTAGAGACGAGGAAAAGCTGTTTTGAGCCTACCTCATCGAGTGAGAAGAGTGAGCTGACATTGATGCTGATATTGCCGGCATTCGCTTCCGCCCAACCATAGCTGTGGATGTGTTCCGCTACCTTTGAGATTTGCTGTAAAAGCGGCTTCAAACGTGAGTCATTCAGCGAGAGATTCATTTATTCATGCTCTTTTCGCGCACGATCCTTTCCACCTCGCGGAAGTTTACTTTCCCGCTTGCCATCATGGGGATGTCTTCAATCACATAAAACTTCTTGGGGATAGCAATTGACGGGAGGTCTTTCTTGAGTTTCCTCAGCACTTTGTTCATGTCAAAATCACCGTTTGCTACGGCTGCGACGACGTCAGCACCCTTGGTGGGGTTTGGGATATCCACCACACAACAGATCACATCTTCGGGCAAGAGTTCAGTTAGATGCTCTTCCACTTTCACCAAAGAAACCATCTCACCGCCTATCTTGACGAAGCGTTTGATCCTGCCTCTGTGATAGAGATAGCCATCATCATCGATGAGACCGATGTCGCCGGTGTCATACCAGCCGTTACGGATGCGCAGGGAGGTCTGTTCGAGATCGTGGAGATATCCTTCCATCACGAGATCGCCTTTCACCATGATTTTGCCTTCTCTATTGGGGGGAAGAACTTCATCGGTGTAAACATCCAAGATTCTCACTTGCGTGTTTGGTATGGGACGTCCGATGGAGCCAACTTTGTGTTGACCCGGGATGCAAGTGCTGATCACGGGGCTGGTCTCAGTCGTACCATAGCCCTCAAGGACTGTGAGATTGTGTTTGGCGAGAAAGCCTTCATATATCTTGTCCGAAAGCTTATCAGCACCGGCAATGGCAATCTTCACGGATGCGAAATCGCCGGGCTGGGATTTCTGGAGATATCCATAAAAGAAAGAGGGGGTGGCTGCGAGGAAAGTGATCTTATATTCTCTGATATAATCGCATACCGTCCTATAATCTAAGGGGTTTGCATAGGCTACCATCGAAGCACCGATGGTGACGGGTAGCCAGAAGTTCACGGTGAGACCAAAGACGTGGAAAAGAGGAAGGATGGAGCCGAAGACGTCATTTTCATTCAAGGTTATCATCTTGGGGAAAGAATTGACGTTGTGCAGGATATTCTTGTGGGAAAGCTGCACGGCTTTGGGCTCTCTCTCGCTTCCGCTAGTGAAGAGGATCACGGAGGTCTCGCTTATGTCGCCGTTGTGAACGAGGTTTTTCAGCACGGGGAAAGGCAGCTTGGAAAGTGCTGCAGCTTTGAGCTTTGACACCAGAGTCACTTGTGCGAGTATGTCTTCAACAAAGATCATGTCCTCAATCGGCTCTAAGCCCATCTTGCTGAGCAGTTTCGAGCTGGTGATAATCGATTTGAACTGACACTTCTCTTGGGCATATCTGCAATTCTCAATAGCGCCAGTGGCATAGTTTATCATCACCGGTATCTTGCCGTTCATCAAGGTTCCGAGAATCGTGAGCATGGCTCCGGCACCCGTTGGAAGCAGGATGCCTATATATTTTCCTCTTATCTTGGCGATGTGTTCTTTGAGCATTAGACTTGCAATTAAAAGCTTTCCATAGCTAAAGTCTGTCATTGTGGTTTTGTCATATACCGCGATGCGATTTGGGAACTTCTTTGCGGATTGGATGAAACGCTGATGTAATAAAAGCATACTACACTTCCTTATTTTATTAGATGTAACCAGTCACCCAATAGGAATTCAAGTCTTCCTATCAGCAGTGAGATTCTTGCCATCACAGTGTAGCCGAAAGTGGCTCCGAAACTCACCATCAAAAACCATGTCCCGATCTTGGCGGGAACCTTGTATATTCCTTCCTGTTTTTTGCTGAAATAGAAGAAATAGATACCTGTTAGTGTTCCAATGATCAAGAGAAGCTTGCCGATAATCTCAGAGGCAGTGCCGCTGAAGGGGTTGATCATTGTAGCCGCAACTTGTTGCAGGATATCGCTCTTCATATGGCGCAAGAGTGATATGCCGGCGGTGGTGCCCACCATAATCGCAAGCGGATAGCGGCTCAGCCATTGCGTCTTGGGGAAAAGTCGCATCAGCATGAGTATTCCCAGTGCGGCGGGGATGAGCAGGATCATATTGCCGCTAAAATCATCAGCTAACTTGCTGAAGAGATTGGGCATCATGATCGAATAGAAGATATAGACCAGCCAGTATGCCGCGGAAAGACCGACGAACACTTGCTCGGCAAACTTATAGAAAGGGTTGTCTTTATAGAGAAAACTAAAGATGCTAAGGGTGAAAAAAGCGGCGATCCATACGCCCAAAACAGTCATAAATCCGCTCATTGATTTTTCCTCCTTCTTGTGCTGAAGGCTTTGATATTGCCCAATACGATGAATACTAAGATCAAAAGGTGGGCAATAGATTGAGCGTCCATCTTGGTGGTGGCGCTGCCTTTCTTGCCGATCAGGCTCTCATATTCGCTTGCAGCTTTGAGCCCGCCTAATATGCCGTTAAGCTGCTTCTGTTCATTAACATAGGGGAAGAATCCTGGTGCGCTGACCGCTGTGCATCCGCCCGTTACAGGAACGTTGTGAGCGTCATGCGCCACCATCATCCATTCCTTGAGTCCGGGAACTCCGCTGGAAAGAGATGCTATCCATGCGATGTGGTTGAGGCGTTGAACACTCTTTAGCAGGGGGATGTCCTCATATTTATGTCCATCGATGTCTTTAGGATATACTTCCGGCAGACTGCGTCCCATAGCTTGAATCGCCACCATCCCGCCGACTTTGTAGCCAAGATTAACATAATCTTCACCACGAACCTTGTCGGGATAGTTCTGCAGGACACTATCAAAAGCCTTTTCTGCCATTTGCACACCCATAGGCCAGAGTGCGGTTGCGATGACCTTTTGCTTCTTTTGAAAAGCGTGTTCAATAAGAGCTTCTGCCATCGGTTGGATCTCTGTAATAGACGAGGGGTCATAGTCAAAAGAGATTAGCGCAACCGAGCCTTCGGGGGTCTCTTCGATGAGATTATAGACCATCTTTGTATAGGATGAAATGCCGGTAGTCCAGCCGATAGGGAAGAGCAGCGGCAAGGCTACTGCGATGAGCAACACCACGAAGATGATGCGTCTTTCTGTGGTAATAGATATCTTCATCAGTCACCTCCAAGATAGCTGCGTTCAATGCCCAATATGATGCGCAATGAACTACCCACCACTCCCAGTCCAGCCGAGATCAAGATCGCTCTCTGAGCGGCTGTGTTGGGGTATTCCATGATGAAATCAGAGAGGTTCGGGATATGCCAAAACTGCAGCGATTCAGGTAAGCCGGAGGTGAGCATGTGTCCCAAACTGGTGCGTCCGATGATCACAATCACAGCGGTTATCATGAGCAGGTTACTCTCAAAGCTACGGAAGATAAAGGCTCTATATGCTGCAGAGGCGATAAAGAACGCCAAAAGTGAAGCTAAAGTGGCCGATAGTGGAAGCAGCGCATTGTTGAAAAGATAGTCAAATGGCTTTGCACTGATCATCTCTTGAACAGCCGCCCCGTGTCCAAGGATGCCGGGAGTCTCCTGCATGCCCCATAACAAGCCCACGATGAGCATAAAGGCAAAGCTTATCAAGCATACAACGCTGTATTGCCAGTCCGGCAGCTTATTGGAGATCTTGTTCGTATTCATCCTGATCAAGCTGATCTGTCCCAAGAGTATCGCAAAACCGGAGATGATCAGAAACCAGCTTTCCAGCGTGGATACTATCTGATTGAATGGCCTGTGTGGGACAAACTCTGCCAAGATGACCAATAATCCGGCGACGAAGGCAAATATCAAGGGTATATTTCTCTTCATAATGCAGCTCCTACTATAAATTCTTTTAGGAAGCCATAGCCGAGTATCTCAAGGATGACGCCGGCGGTGATGAGGATGATGAAGATGAGCTTACCAAAGTCGTGTCCTTTGAGGCTACCTAATTGTTGAGGGTCTTCAGAAAGATATGCGCTGGCAGCAAAGAGCTCTTCTCCGATCAAGGTGTAGTCGCAAGAGACCACAAAGAAAGGCAACTGAGCTGCTTGTGCCGTGCCTGCCGTCTGTATCGCACCCGTGGAAAATCCGGTTTCGGCAAGGATGAGCGATTCCGCATAAAAAGCGCCCAAAAAGAAGTTTGCAGCAGGCTGTTCTCTGAGCATAATGCCATCGACTCCCGCCACAAAGCCGAACTGCTCATCGGTGAGATAGAAGATGTTATCCTTATTATAGGCATCAGGTCTTCCTGCTTTGATATATGCTTCTTGCACCACTTCTTTAGCCGCAGAAAGCACCATTGAGGAGCGACAGGGCACGATGAGTTCTGTGCCATACTCTGCACTTTTCTCGGCGACATTGCTGAGTATCGTGAGGCTGGCGATGGTCTCGATATTATCCAGATCACTGATGCCGGGCACATAGAGTATAGGTTTCCCTTTTTCCGTGGCTCTGCCTATGGCTTCTTCCATGCTATCCAAGCCGGCGATACGACGGATGTAGAATGTTTTCCCTCTTTTGGCGGCAGTGATATAATAGATGATTGCGAGGCAGACTATTAACAGGAAAACGAGAAAGCCGAGCTTGTCGGCATTGAACCACTGTTCTTTTGTGACAGCAGATGCTTCCAGGGAGAGATCATCATCAATCTGTAGTCTATAGTGATATTCTTTATTGATTTCTAATTCGATATCTCTGTATTTACCGCTGGATTCAGCGATCTTGGCTATCTCTACCCATTCGGAGTTGTCGGTCAAACGGTATATTGTCACGTACTCGGTGAGCGGACAGGTTTCCCAAGCGAGGTCTAAAGCTGTGCCGCCATCATTGGGGCTATCCATGGCGGTGAAAACATTTGCATAGAACGAAGTGCTCAAACAGATTAAGATGAGAAAAAGCACATACTTGCGCATATTGTTCTCCTTATGCAATAATAGAAGTTTATGATCAAAAGAGTCCCGATTCCAGACAAGCCGGAAACGGGACGATTAAACTAAGTTATTGTTGTTCATTCTTGGAATGCGGCTTTGATATTACCTGTCAGTTCGATGATGGATTTGACTTGTTCTTTGCTATATGCACCGTTCTGATCGCTATTGATCAGCTCTTTCAGCTCACGGATATTATCCAGTGCTGTTTGAAAAGCTGCCTGCTCAACCACATGTTCGCTTTTAATCTGTTCGAGATTGGAAGTAAGGTGGTTGAAGGTTCCCTTTTGAACCAAGACCTTTGTGCGCTCTTCGGAATAGTTTTGATCCACGAGCCAAGCAATACGATTTGCCGCCTCGATCCAGCCACCCATGAGCATAAGCGTGTAGTTATCATAGTTCTCAGACTCCCAGAGTGCGCTTTCCACGTCCTCCTTATGGAAGTCGAGGGCACGATCAAGCCCATCCCAATCGCTTTTTTCAATCATGGTCTTCATCTCATCTCCGAGGCGATTAACTTCGGATTCGAGTCCAAGCAAGCCCGTGAGACTCATCATTTGAGCAGAGATATCTTTCAGTTTGTTTTTGTCTCTTCCTTTTGCAGCAAGGACAGCATCAGCGGTCAAGAGTCCGAGCGAGAAAGCATTGCGAACTTCTTCTTGCTTGGTCTTATAGACACTTGCAGGAACTGCTGCGGCAATGTCTTTCACCTGAACCTGATCCAAACTCGCATACACTTCCTTGAAGGAAGGCAGCGGCGCAAAGGTTGTGATCTGTGAAGCTAAATCTTCAGGGGGCATATTGTCGGCTTTTTTCTTGCATCCCCAAGAGAACAGCAAGGTTATTGCTATGATAGCAATGATTAAACGAGTCTTCATTCTTGTTACTCCTTATTCTTTAAAATAATATTTAAGCTTTATCCACGTGATAAGATTTAGCCCCAAGGCAAAAAACATTATCACGAGCGCATTAAAGTT
>FZPS01000164.1_pt116 | contig 20663 bp, 14 predicted proteins | sample 1817821 | NCBI WGS metagenome assembly FZPS01 (sample SAMEA104158645, study PRJEB21678) | metagenome | place: Germany | collected 2015-04-21 | reverse complement strand
TGGCGGTGTTTGCATATAACACTTTGTATTCCATTAAACAGGCCTGATATCCCAAAGCTTGAGCAAGATAGCTTTTGCCCGTACCGGATGCTCCAGTTATTATGATGTTTTCTTTTCGTTTAATAAAGTCCAGAGTGGCCAGGCGGTTAAACATATTTTTATCCAGATTGCGTTGTTGATTGTATTCGACATCCGCTACACTGGCCTGTTCTCTAAAGCCGGCCTGTCTGATAAGACGCTCTATTTTATTATTTAATCGTTCTTCCCATTGATGATCCGTAAGCAAAGCCAGGTATTCATCAGCCGTCACATTCTCTATCCTGTTGTCCTTGATATGCTGATAATGCAATGAAGCCATGGCACCGAGCCTCATCTGTTTTAATCTTTCGATTGTTTGATTGTTGTTCATTATTATGGGTTTATAAATTAACTGATTTGCTTAACTGCAGGATGATGCTACTTTCCACTCTCAGCATGCTGGGCAGGACAGGTGACCTGCATATCTACGCACATAAAGAGATTAACCTATTGATAAAGCCGTTTTTGATCTATATGGGAAAACATATGTCATTCAGGATAAAACTGTTTCCACTAAATCCTGAACGGCAGGAACTACTGTTCGAAAACAAGTCGATCAGGATATTTTCTTTCCCGCTAAAACACCGTATTGCTACAAACGGATTTCTTTTCGAGGAGAAAGAATCATCCCGGCATATTATCCGCGAGATGATCGATCTTTACCAAATCCCCCTGAAACAAATCCCGGAAATTAAAGAGGGTGCCGATTTTATCACGCCTGACGGCACTATCATCCGAAACAACATACTTACATCGCCGGGTAATCCCCCGCGCAGATATGCTTACTGCTCCGATACCGCCTATGCACCCGAAATTGTCCCCTATATTAAAAACGTGGATCTGCTATATCACGAAGCTACCTTTGCCGAAAGCGAACTGATACGTGCCGGCGAAACTTATCACTCAACGGCACGTCAGGCAGCGGAAATAGCGAGAGCAGCCAATGCAAGGCAATTGGTGATCGGCCATTATTCTTCCCGCTATAATGAACTGGGAACCCTTTTAAAAGAGGCTGTCGCTGTATTCCCTAACACTGAGCTTGCCGCTGAAGGAAAAGTTTTTGAATTATAATAATTTATTTTATAAATTTGTATCATAACATCCCAGGAGCAGTGTAAAACCAGAATATATATCATTTTGTTTTAATCGGCCAATTATATGCATAAATTTAATAGCATAATTTCAGTTCTGTTTTTCCTGCTACTTTTACTTTCTTGCCAGGATAACACCGAAAAAAGATATACTATAGGTTTCTCCCAATGTATGATGGACGATGTATGGAGGCAGGCCATGATGGTGGAAATGAACATCGAGGTATCGAATTATGAAAATATTGATATCATTGTCATGGATGCGGAGGAGAATAATCAGAAGCAGATCCGCCAGATCAGGGAATTGATCAAGAGGAAGGTGGATGTGCTTATTATCTCACCCAATGAATCCGACAGCCTTACTCCGATTGCCGTAGAAGCGTACCGGGCGGGTATCCCCACGATTATCGCCGACAGGAAAATAAATTCCGACGAATATACCTCTTACGTTGGTGGCGATAGTTATGAGATTGGGAAGATGGCAGGACAACATGCCAGTTCCCTGTTACCTGACAGTGCTACCATCCTTGAAATATGGGGGACAAAAACTACTTCTCCCGCCATAGAGCGTCATCAGGGTTTTATTGATGGGTTGGACAAGTCGAAGGGTTTCAACATCATATCGATAGAAGGGAAATGGCGGCGTGAGATTGCCCGTGATGAAACTGAAAAACTGCCGAGCTATGAAAACATCGATCTTGTGTATGCCCATAATGATGTGATGGCGATAGGTGCCAGAGAAGCAATTATCAAAAGGGATTCATCCCTTATACCGAAAATAAAAATAATGGGAGTTGACGGGGCTTTCGGTAAGGATGCGGGATTAGAAGCCATTGCCGATGGTCGGATCGACGCATCGTTCCTCTATCCCACCGGTGGAGATGAAGTCATCAAGGTAGCTATGAAGATACTCACAGGACAACCTGTAGAAAAACAATATATCCTCGAAGGCACGAGAATTATAGACAAGCCTACGGCGCAGACCCTCTTATTACAATCCGACCAACTCATTAATTATCAAAACAGAATAGAGCAACAAAGGAAAAACCTTGAATCTATTGTAAACGAATTCAGTATACTTCGGCATTCTTTAATTCTTATTCTTTTGCTGGCTGGATTGCTCTTCCTTTTTTCGATCTATATCTTTTATATCAACAGGAAGATAAAGCGCAGGAATAGTCAGCTCCGGTTGAAAAACGATGAGATAGAGCATCAGAAACAGCAATTGATTATTCTTAATGAAAAAATTAAAGAGGTAAACGATCAGAAAGTGCGATTTTTTATGAACGTGTCGCACGAGGTAAGAACCCCGCTCACGCTGATCGTCAGCCCCCTGGAGAAATGGATCAAAAACGTGCAGGATCCGGCTTTACTTGCCGATCTGACACGCATGAAAAAAAATACCGACAGACTGACCCGGATCATTAACCAACTGCTCGACTTTCAGAAAATTGAAAGTGATAAAACACAACTCAACATTAGTAACAAAGATATCGTCTCGTTCACCACAACCGTGAAATCACTTTTCGACGAACTGGCCGAAACCAGAAATATACACTATTCATTCACCTCAAACAAACCTTCTGCCCAATTATGGTTCGACGCCGATAAGATGGAGAAGATACTGGTGAATCTATTGTCTAACGCTTTTAAATTTACGCAGGACAACGGAACAATAGCAGTGGATATGCACTGTTATGACGAAAAAATATCGATAACTGTAAGTGACAATGGGACTGGAATAAGCAAAGATAAGCAGCCACTTGTTTTCGATCGTTTTTATACAGATAGTAGCGACAATAAGACAGGTACCGGTATAGGGTTACATCTTACACAGGAATTTGTGAAGATGCACGGTGGTAAAATTTCCTTGGAAAGCGATCCGAATAAAAAAACGGTATTTACCATCGAAATTCCTACCGGTAAACACCATTTACCTGAATATAGTATAATAGAAAACCAAAACAAGATTTTGGAATCTGATACAGAATCAATTATTGATGCTGAAAGAACAAGGGAGATAACAGCCAGGAAGTACAATTATACGATACTTATTGTGGAGGACGATCAGGGAATCAGAGAATACCTCTCGGAAGAGCTCTCGGAAAATTTTCAGGTGCTGACGGCAGAAAACGGCCTGGAAGCGTTGCAGCTTATGGAAAAGCAGACAAACATAACCCTTGTGCTGAGTGATGTGTTGATGCCATGGATGAATGGCTTCGAGCTATGTAAAAAAATCAAGGCTTCACCTGTACTGTCGGATATCCCGGTCATCCTTCTTACAGCATTGGGAGAAATAGACCAGCGAATGTATGGTATTGCCGAAGGAGCTGACGATTATATCCGCAAGCCATTCCATATAGATTATGTAAAAGTAAAAATCATACGTTTACTCGAAGAACGCCGCCGTTTGCAGAAAAAGTTTATGCAGACGATGCAAACAGGCGGCATTCCGATAATCGAAAATAACAAGAAAATTGACAGTAGCGATGAAATCTTTATCTCCCAATTTATCTCGCTACTGGAAACGTCGTATGCAAAAACCGATATATCAGTAGAAAAGCTAAGTGAAGAACTGAATATTTCGCGCGTTCATCTATATCGGAAAATAAAGGAGATATCCGGACTTACACCTGTTGATTATCTGCGCAACTTCAGACTGAGCAAGGCAGTGGAACTACTTGACAAACGCCGTTTCTCCGTCAGTGAGGTCGCCTATCAGACCGGATTTTCCTCTCCGGCATATTTCTCGAAATGTTTCAAAGACGTTTTTAACATGACTCCTTCCGAATACATGGAAAAAAAGTAACCGCACTTGCGGAATTCATACCACACACACTCCTAAATCCTGAAAACAGCCCCGGGAACAACCTCTATTCCTTATCATTTTTGTTACATTTCTGTATCATCATTGAAATCCAGGCTGTTTATTTACTCTTCGTTTACAAATTTGACAGCCTTCGTTACATTTTTTATTGGCAAATCCAGGCTCTGCATCTATCATTGTACCCGGAAATAAAACCTGTTTTCAACAATAATTATTTGTGAGCATAACAGCATAACATTGTGAAGTAAGGCGAACTGTTTTTATTACCATTTTAATATATCAGGGGAATCATCATCCGGCGAATACTGTTTTCTTTACGATGAAACACATTCTGCATTTAAGCCCTCCCCTATAAAACGGAAGAATCTATTTCTTTATTCAGAACGAATGTATAGGAATAAAAGCATAGTCTATATATATAATTTTAATTTTAAAACCAGAGATGAAGAAGATGTTAGAAAAACTATCGACTTTATTGATTTTCCTGGCTCTCCCCTTTTTATCATGGGGACAAGAAATTACGATCCGGGGAAACATAGTATCCGCTACCGATTCGGAGCCTGTTATCGGGGCAAATGTCCTTATAAAAGGAAAAAACGTGGGAACCGTAACCGATATAGATGGTAACTTTAGTCTGGAAGCGGGTCGAACCGATGTATTGGTTATTTCCTACATTGGTTTTGAAACATTAGAAATACCTATTGACGGGCAAACGGTATTGAATATCACAATGACCGAAGATATGCAGTTGCTCGATGAAGTAGTAGCGGTAGGATATATCACGCAGCGTAAGGCTGATTTAACGGGAGCCGTTTCGGTGGTAAGCGTGGAAGATATATTGTCCGTTGCAGAGAACAATCCGATGAAAGCACTTCAGGGACGTGTCCCCGGTATGACCATCAGCGCCGATGGCAATCTGAGCGGAGCAGCTACCGTGCGTGTTCGCGGCATCAGCTCCCTCAACAGCGACCAGAATCCCCTTTATATTATTGATGGTGTACCCACGCAAGGCGGTATGCACGAGCTTAATTCAAACGATATTGAAAGTATTCAGGTTCTTCGCGACGCTTCCTCTGCAAGTATCTACGGCTCACGTGCCGCCAACGGGGTTATCATTATTACTACCAAAAAGGGACAGGCCGGAAGAATCCAACTGACTTTCGATGCTTTTCTCACGAGCACTTATTTTAATAACCGCATGGAGGTGCTCAATGCGCGCGAATACGGACAGGCTTTGTGGCAGGCATCGGTAAACGGAGGCGGTAATCCGAACAGTAACAATATCGGTTACAGCTTCGATTGGGGTTACGATACCAACGGACACCCCCAACTCAATAATATTTATCTGGCTAAATATGTTGATAATGACCGGACAATGCTTGCTTCTGACACCGATTGGTTTAATGAAATATCCAAAACCGGGTTGATCCAATCGTATAACATGTCTCTTAGTTCGGCTACAGAAAAAAGCAGTTCCTTTTTGTCCCTGGGGTATTTTTACAACGACGGAACGCTTAAGCATACCGACTTCAACCGTATTTCGGCACGTATCAATACCGATTATAAATTGTTTGACGGCAGGTTGGTTATCGGTGAAAATTTCACATTGAACAGGACAAGTGAAGTACAGGCGCCGGGCGATGTCCTCGACCTTTCTTTAAAGGCATTACCCATGATACCGGTACACACGATAGACGGTGAAGGCTGGGGTGGACCCTCCAGAGGCATGAACGACCGCCATAATCCCATGCGCCTGCTTTATGACAATCGGAATAACGCCTACGCTTATTGGCGTTTGTTCGGAAATACATATGCCGATCTGGAAATAATCAGGGATTTACACTTTCGCTCAAGCTATGGCATTGATTACGGCAATTTCTATAAACGTCATATGGTACATTCCTATCGTTCGGGCTTCATGAACAGCGACAATACGGCGGTAAATATGGAGCAGGGCCATTGGATGAGATGGACATGGTCGAATACCGCCACTTATCAGAAAACAATCGACAGGCACAGGTTTGATGTGTTGGCAGGTGTGGAAATGAACCGGCAAAGCGACATAAACTTTAACGCTTATACTTCGGGAGAAGGTGCTTTTGCCATCGAAACACCCGAATATATGTGGCCCGGCGTAAGTACCGGAACCGCATCTGTTGGCGGTGGCTCAACAGGGTTTTCCCTGCTTTCCTATTTCGGAAAAGCCAACTATTCCTATAACGACCGTTACCTTGCCTCGTTTACTATCCGGCAGGATGGCTCTTCCCGCTTCGGAAGAAATAACCGTTTTGCCACTTTTCCTGCCGTAACAGCCGGTTGGAGGATTTCGGAAGAAAATTTTATGGAAAATACCAAAGACTACATTTCCGACCTGAAATTACGCTTCGGTTGGGGGCAGACAGGAAACCAGGGTATCGATAATCTTGCGACTTACGCGCTCTTCGTTCCTGAATACGGTATCGGAGACCCGACCTGGAATATCATAGATGGTACGGCATACGACCTTGCGGGATCGGGTTCGGGCAATCTGCCTTCAGGATACCGGAAAATCCAGACCGAAAACGATGACCTGAAATGGGAAACTACCGAACAGACCAATATCGGGCTGGATTTCTTACTCTTCAACCAAAGCCTTTACGGTTCTATCGATTGGTATATCAAGGCTACAAAAGATATGTTGATCAATCCCGCTTATATCGGTATTGTGGGTGAAGGAGGCTATCGTTGGTCCAACGGCGCTTCGATGGAAAACCGGGGGTTTGATTTTTCCGCAGGTTACAAAAACAGCACTTCGTTCGGGTTGGAGTACGACATTACCGGAATTGTTTCGGCATATAGAAACAAGGTCACTTATCTGCCCGAATCTGTAGAAAACTCTTATGGCGGTCGTCCGGGTGACAACATTATCGGTCGTCCTTTAGGCTCTTTCTACGGTTATGTTGCCGATGGTATCTTCCAAAACCAGGAAGAAGTGGATGCACATGTGAATCAGACGGGTAAAGGTATCGGACGCATACGCTACAAAAACGTGAATGACGAAGATAATGAGATCAACGATTTAGACCGTACATGGATAGGCAGTCCGCATCCCGATTTTTCATATAGTCTGAATATAGCCCTTCAGTACAAGGGTTTCGACCTTACCGCTTATTTCCAGGGCGTGCAGGGGATTGATGTACACAATTGGCTCAAAGCACAGACGGATTTCTGGAGTGTCGATGATGTCAACTCCAACAAGGGAAGACGCCTGCTGGATGCCTGGACGCCGCAAAACACAGGGTCAACCATCCCCGCTTTGCAAACGATCAATACCAACGACGAAGGACGGTTTTCGACTTATTTCATCGAAGACGGTTCGTACATGAAACTACGCAATTTATCCCTGGGCTATACGCTACCGGCAGATATTGTTTCAAAAATGAAAATGAACCGTTTGCGCTTTTACGTCAGCGGACAGAATCTGTTTACCGTGAAATCAAAAGACTTTACGGGAGTAGATCCCGAAAACGCAGGTTGGGGTTATCCTATTCCTACCACATGGACTGTAGGATTGAACGTAATATTTTAATTTTTATCGTTACACATGTTAAATCATTATTATAATATGCAATTAAATAAAATCATCTCAATAGTTGTAGTCGTCGTTCTTATGTCGGGATGTGCCGATTTTCTGAATGAAACTCCCAAGGGCGTATTGAGTTCCGATCAGGTAAACGACCCGGAAAGATTATTGACAGCCGCCTATTCGGCTTTGGGCAACGACCATTACGATGTCCCCCTCAGCCTGTGGCCATACGGGACAGTCCGCTCGGACGATGCTTATAAAGGAGGTTCCGGCCCACAGGATATACAGGTGTTTCACTTTTTTGAAGTGTCGAACAATATAATGCCGAATTTTGGCGAAGTGGATCGCTTATGGTTTCAATGCTATATCGCCATTTCACGTGCCAATAACGCTATTCGCGCCATACAGGAAGCCGAAAACCTTGATAACAAAGAGGAGAAATTGGGTGAAGCACGTTTCCTGCGCGGACACTTTTACTTTTTGTTAAAAATACTGTTCAAGTATGTGCCTTATGTGGATGAAAATACGCCGGTGGATGAGTACGAGACCATTTCCAACAGGGCATTGACCAACGATGGGTTATGGCAGAAAATAGCCGATGACTTCCAGTATGCCGTCGATCACCTACCGGATGTACAAGCTGAAGCAGGACGTGCCAGTAAACCAGCCGCAGCAGCCTATCTGGCTAAAACCTACCTGTATAAAGCCTATCGGCAAGATGATCCTGAAAAGCATGCTGTAACCGGTATCGATCAGGCGGATCTGCAAAAAGTGCTGGACAACACGGAGATCGTACTTTCGTCGGGTTATACACTGGAGCCTGATTTCGCATTCAATTTCCTGCCGGGAAGTTATGAGAATGGCCCCGAAGCGCTGTTTTCGGTTCAATACTCTAAAGACGACGGAACAAGATTCGGACGCCTGAATTTTTCAGACTTGCTTTCGGTACCGATGGGATTGGGTTGCTGCGATTTCAATAAACCAAGCCAAAGTCTCGTGAATGCTTTCCGTACGACAGGAAACGGATTGCCGCTCGAAAACTACAATACGCTGGATCAGTACAGTACGCAGGAACAGTACGATCCACGGCTCTTTCATACGGTAGCCATTCCCGGTCTTCCGTACAAGTACAATTCCGATCGTATTTATGAGGAAAGTTGGAACCGGAACCCTGCAGATTACTATTTTTATGCTTCGCTGAAAGAAAATGTAGATCCCGATTGCGATTGTTTTGTACCTATGGTGCCTTTTTACGCCAACTCGAAGAACCGTATACTGATCCGCTTTGCCGATGTACTGCTGATGCGTGCCGAAGCGCTGATTGAGCTACACCGGTCATCGGAAGCATTGCCGTTAATCAACCAGGTGCGCACGCGGGCAAGAAACAGTACGGCTTTTATTGATTACGCGACAGACAGAATTCATATCGACATATACAGGGACGGTATAAACTGCACATGGGACGAATCTTTTGCCCGCCAGGCTTTGCGTTGGGAGCGCCGCCTGGAGTTGGCAATGGAAAACGGCCGTTTCTTCGACCTTGTACGATGGGGAATTGCCGAACAAGTCATGAATCAGTATTATAACGTAGAAAGAATGCGCAGGCCCTATTATTCTTCCGCACAATTTAATGCGAATCAACATGAATACCTACCCATCCCCGAAGCGCAAATCAGGTTGAGTAAGTTCATGTACGAACAGAATCCGGGATATTAAAATAGTCAAATAGGAAGCCTGCTGCTTTTTCGGTAACAGGCTACATATCACACGAAAAAATTAAATTTGAGTCGTATGAAGACATTAAAAAACATAAGTTTAACGCTCATCATATTCTTAGGCGGCATTTTCACTGCCTGCAATGACGACAAAGGTGATTCACTCGACCTGACGGCTGATGTGGATATCCTCTCATTCAAAGTCAATAATGTGGAAGGGATCATCAATAACGACAATGGAACGATTACCGTTCTGGTGCCTTCAGGGACTGACCTGTCGGCTGTGGCTCCTGTCATCACATTACCCGCGAACGCAACAGTATCACCGGCTTCCGGTGAAGCGCAGAACTTCACTTTTTCAGCAAATACCCCCATAGAATACCGGGTATTCAATGGCAATCTGTACAATACGTACCGGGTAACGGTGATGGAAATCAAAGCAGAGATCACTTCTTTCCGTATCGGAAACCGGAACGGTATCATCAATCAGGACGACAACAGTATCGTGATTTATCTTCCGGAAGGGACGGACGTGACTGAACTAAGCCCTGTGATAGAGTACACAGACGGCGCCGTGATATCGCCTGAGCCGGGTAGTTTTATTGATTTCACTTCGCCTGTCACCTACACACTTGCTTACCAGGGAGAAACATTCACCTATTCCGTGACCGTGATCCCGGGAGAAGAACCCAAACTGCCATTGCTTATTTACAACGGCGAAAATATAATCCCGCATTGGGACGGCTTAGTGGTTACCATAGACAGTCCTTATCCTAACCCAAATACCGGCGGTATCAATAATACACCTTTCTGCGCCTCTTTTGTACGGGATGCAGTTACCGGGGAAGGCTGGCATGGAGGAGCTTTGTGGAATAACAATAAAGTAAACATCAACCCTGCCGAATACGACCGTTTTTCGGTTATGATACTGAAAGAGGTCGCGGGAGATGTGCAGATCGAAATTCAGTCCGATGGTGAAACCAACAAAGACTGGTTGAGGGCCTGGTATTCTGAAGATCATCTTGGCGAATGGCAGGAATTGGTGTTCAATATCCCGGAGAATCGTACGGCGATAATTAACAATATCCTGGTGATGCCGCATGAACATCCTAATGGTGAGCCTGTAGCTTTCACGACACATCGTATGTATTGGGACGAATTGAAAGCGATCCCTAAAAATTAAGTAAAATATGTATTTTTGTACGTGGCAGGGCAATAATGTCCTCCACGTACTCAACATAAAACAGGTATATGAAACGACAAATGTATTTACTGATACTTCCGGCTTTACTCTTCTCTCACTTATTGGCCGGATGTAATAGCGGTGATGACATAACTCCTGAACCTGAGCCTGATGAGCCGACCGTAGATATGTCTACCACGTGCAGGAACCCACAGGAATCCGGTATGTACCAAACATTCTACAAACCGGAGCAGGGTTATGTAGGCGACCCCATGCCGTATTACAACGCCGATGAAAAAAGGTTCTACCTGTTTTACCTTTACGAAAATGCCAACAAACATCCCATCTATTTGACAAGAACGGCAGATTACGCCACTTTTGACGGCTTTATACAGGCACTGCCGGCAGGCGCCACAGGCAGTCAGGAGGAATGGATAGGAACCGGTAGTTTTATCAAAGCGGAAAATACCTATTATGGCTATTATACGGGGCACAACAGCAATCTTGACCCTGCCGAAAAAGTGATGCTTGCCACATCTGCCGATTTACTGAACTGGACGAAGCAACCTTCGGCTACCTTTCAGGCGCCAAACGGATTTGACCGGAATAATTTCCGTGACCCGCATGTGTACTGGGATGAGACCCGCGAAAAATATGTAATGCTTGTTACTACGCGCAAAGACGGAAAAGGGGCGCTTGCACGCTATACATCATCCGACCTGATAAACTGGTCATTGATTGAACCTTTAATGGCAACGACTTCCGATAATCCGGCGATATATGAAATTCAAACGAATTCCGAAATTCTGGAATGTCCCGACATTTTCAGAATAGGCGATAAATGGTATCTGGTCTTTTCACGCATCAACCGCGATGAACACCGTAAGACATTTTACCGTATAGCCGACTCACCCGACGGGCCGTGGAGGAGGAGCGAAGACGCTTCAGGACACCACGAGACTTTTGACGGATTATACCTTTATGCCGCAAAAACGGCGGGTGACGGTACAAACCGCTACTTGTCGGGTTGGTGTTCAACCGGAGGAACGGTAAACAACAACAATGAACTGGATTGGGCGGGATCATTGATAACACATAAGATTGTGCAACAGGCAAACGGACATCTATACCCGGTAATACCTGAGGCTGTAGATGCAAAATTCAATCGGAAAGTCGAATTCGAAAAGATAAGATCAGAAGGAAATGTATCAGGCAATAACGGCTCATACAGCATTACCGCCCAAGCCTCCGGGAGAAGCTACGCACTGTTCAACAGGAATAACGGCCCGGTTAAAATCTCGATGAAAATTGACGCATCGGAATCGGATCATTTCGGGTTTTCTTTCGGAGCGTGCGATGATTTATCGGAAGTATATTCAGTCTCCTTCGATCTGACGCCGAACAATCGCTGGAACATGCCTTCCCTGTTTATGCACAACGAAACAGGTTCAAACAGGAAAGAGCTGAACTTTACCCCACTTGTCGTTCCGGAGAATAAGGTTTTTGACGTAAAGATTATTATCGAAAAGTCAATAGCCGTAGTATATGTGAATAACAATACAGCATTTACAAACCGTATTTACAAGATGAATCAAAATCCCTGGACAATCTTCTCGGACAACGGAACTATTAAAGTTACGGAAATAACAATCTGGGAAACACCCTGATTATACTTTACAAGAATCAAAAATATCACATAGATAGAAAGTTATGAAGAAAATTCTACATTTATTATTAGGATGCAGTGCATTCCTGTTATATGCTTGCTCCGCGGGAAATACAATAAATTTTGACGTAACCGAAAATTATATCCTGATACCTGTTGAGGACAACGCTCCGGAGTCGGTCGTACAATTCTCAGTGGATGGTGAAAAGATCGGTGAACCGATGTATATCCGTGTTTCACAGACGAAAACAGGCTATTGGGTACCCATCGATGTATCGAAATACAAAGGCAGGAAAGTCACGCTCACGTTTGAACACGTAAATAAAACGGATATCGGCTTTTCCCGCATAAAACAATCCGACAGCTTCGAATTCGATTACAGCGAAACCTATCGTCCGCTTTATCACTTTACACCAAAATACGGCTGGATGAACGATCCCAACGGAATGGTGTATCACAACGGTGAATATCATCTGTTTTACCAATACAACCCTTACGGGTCGCGCTGGGCAAACATGCACTGGGGACACGCCGTATCGAAAGACCTGGTTTCATGGGAGCATCTGCCGTTCGCACTGGCACCCGATTCTCTCGGCTCAATTTTCTCGGGAAGCGCGGTAATTGACAAAGACAATACAGCCGGTTTCGGCAATGACGCGATGATCGCCATCTATACTTCGGCGGGAAAAATTCAGACCCAATCAATCGCTTACAGCCTCGACAATGGACGTACATTTACCACATACGAGGAAAATCCCGTGTTGAGCGATTTGAGCTATCCCGATTTTCGTGACCCGAAAGTATTTTGGCACAACGCTACGAACCAATGGATAATGGCACTGGCAACCGGACAGACTATCTCTTTCTACGGCTCGGATAACCTGAAAGAATGGAATAAACTCAGCGAATTCGGTGAAGGCATAGGCGCACACGGCGGTGTGTGGGAGTGTCCCGACCTGTTCCCTCTCACATATAACGGACAGACCAAATGGGTACTTTTTGTGAGTATCAATCCCGGCGGACCCAATGGCGGAAGCGCCACACAGTATTTCATCGGTGATTTCGATGGAAAAACTTTTAAACCCGACGCACTCCCTTATCCTCTCTGGCTGGATTACGGACGTGATAACTATGCAGGCGTAACCTGGAGCAATATTCCCGAATCTGACGGACGCAAATTGTTTATCGGATGGATGAATAACTGGGACTATGCCAACCATATCCCGCCGGTTCATTTCAAGGGAGCCAGTACGCTGCCCCGCGAGCTGAAGCTGGCACATAACGGTGAACACCTTGTTGTAGCCAACCCACCGGCAGAAGAGGTGAATGCTTTACGTGGAAATACAAAGAAGATAGATGCATTCACAGTCAACAAATCGCATACGATAGACAATCTGACGGAAGGAAACACGGGTTCCTTTGAGATAGAGATGGATATTGAGGCCGGCAGTGCCTCTGTCTTCAGCTTTATATTAGCCAACGGGAAGGGCGAAAGGACAGTGTTCAGTTTCGATCCCGAAAAGGGCGTATTCGGCATCGACCGGTCGAAAAGCGGAATTGTTGATTTTTCTGATAACTTTGCATCGGAAACCATCAAAGCGCCTCTTGTAAAGAAAAAGAGCTACCAAATCAGGATTTTTGTTGACAGAGCATCGGTGGAATGTTTTGTAAACGACGGTGAGTTGGTGCAGACCAACAGCATCTTCCCTACAGAACCCTATAACTCCCTTTCTTTCGAAAGCGATGAAGAAGTGACAATCAGTAGTATAAATGTGTATCCGATTCGGAGTAAGTGAAAAACTATAAGTGAAAAAGTTGAAATTGATTATGAAACAGGCAAGGAAAAATAAAGTAATAGTATGAACACGATAAAACAAGAAAAAGTATTTCTAAGAGTGGTTCCCGTCATGCTGGCGTTTTTCGCCATGGGATTTGTCGATCTGGTGGGCATTGCGACTAATTACGTGAAAGCCGATTTCGATCTGTCGGACACGGTAGCTAACCTTTTTCCCTCAATGGTTTTTTTCTGGTTCCTTATCTTCTCCGTTCCCACGGGGATGCTGATGAATAAGATAGGACGAAGAAAAACGGTGCTGTTGAGTTTGGTAGTAACGGCTGCAGCCTTGCTGATCCCGGTTGTGAGTTACAGTTTTGTATCGATGCTCATATCTTTTTCCTTGCTTGGTATAGGAAACACGCTGATGCAGGTGTCTATCAATCCCTTGTTATCGAATATAGTGAAAGGGGATAAGCTGGCAAGTTCGCTCACACTGGGACAATTCGTGAAGGCAATAGCGTCATTCACCGCTCCGCTGATAGCTGCCTGGGCTGCTGCAAGTCTGGGCGACTGGAAACTTCTTTTCCCGATATTCATGGCGATGGCGATACTGGCCACACTTTGGCTGGGTATTACGCAGATAAAAGAAGAAGAGACAGGTGGTAAAACGTCTACTTTCTTGCAGTGCTTCGCTTTGTTGGGTGATAAAACAATACTACTTTCGTTTCTGGGAATCATGTGCCACGTAGGTATCGATGTGGGCGTGAACGTAACCGCTCCGAAGATACTCATGGAGCGGTTAGGGATGCCGCTTGCCGATGCCGGATTCGCCACCAGTCTTTATTTTCTGTTCCGCACTATCGGATGTTTTACCGGCGCCTTTGTACTGGCACGTTACTCAGCAAAAAAATTCTTTGCCATAAGCGTTGCGTTGATGGTGCTTTCAATGGCCGGACTTTTCATATTCAACAATCTTACGTTCATTTACATCTCCATTGCCCTGGTAGGATTGGGTAATTCCAATATCTTCCCGATAATCCTGTCGAAAGCGATGTTGTATATGCCCGAAAAGAAAAACGAAGTATCGGGCCTGATGATCATGGGGCTTTTCGGCGGAACGGTTTTCCCTTTACTGATGGGGTTGCTTTCCGACACGATGGCTTCACAGACGGGAGCACTCATTGTCCTGACAGTGGGTGTGGTTTACCTGATATTCCTCACATTCAAACTTAAAAAAGGATAAGCTCCGATGTGATAATGTGATGATGTGCTAATTTGTTGATTAATTATTCAGTTACCAAATTATCAAGCCTAAAAAAATCGTATGAATTCTTTGACTCTAAAAATAGCAGCCGTATGTGTTTTTCTCTTTGCAGGGCTTTCCCTGTCGGCAGAAGAAATAAAAATCAAGATCGATAAGCAGTATCTGAACCTGCCTGTTTCGCATGATCAGGATCGGAGTAAAATGACCTTCAAAGTAGATGGGGAACCGGACTTGTCGGTAGTGATACGCCTTGCCGCCGGTAATGCGGACTACTGGGTATTTAAAGATGTTTCTCATTTGAAAGGTAAAACTTTAACAATCAGTTACGATGGGAACAGTGAGGGGTTAAACAAGATATTCCAGGATGATGTGATCGTAGGGCAGGACAATCTGTATAAAGAAAAGAATCGTCCTCAATTCCATTTCACAACTCGCCGCGGGTGGATCAATGATCCGAATGGTCTTATATACTATGACGGAGAATATCATTTGTTTTATCAGCACAATCCGTACGAGCGCGAGTGGGAAAATATGCACTGGGGACATGCTGTCAGCAAAGACCTTGTACATTGGGAAGAACTGCCCAGCGCCCTGTATCCTGATCATTTGGGAGGAATGTTTTCCGGTTCTGCGGTAATGGATTATGACAACACAGCCGGATATAACAAAGGCAAAACACCGGCTATGATAGCAATTTATACCGCTGCCGGAGCGGATAAGCAGGTACAGTGTATTGCTTATAGTCTCGACAAAGGACGTACTTTCACTAAATATGAGGCAAACCCCGTAATAGACTCCAGGCATATATGGAACAGTAAGGATACACGTGACCCTAAAGTATTTTGGTATACACCCGGCAAACATTGGGTAATGGTTCTTAATGAACGTGACGGACATTCTATCTATACCTCATCTAACCTGAAAGACTGGAAATATGAAAGCCATGTCACAGGATTCTGGGAATGTCCGGAGTTATTCGAACTTCCTGTCGACGGAAATCCCAATAACACCAAATGGGTGATGTATGGAGCTTCGGGAACATACATGCTCGGATCATTCGACGGAAAAGTATTTACACCTGAAAAGGGTAAATATCAGTACACGACAGGTGCTATTTATGCAGCACAAACTTTCACTAATATGCCTGACAGCAGGCGCATACAAGTGGGATGGGGACGCATCAGTCACCCGGAGATGCCTTTCAACGGAATGATGTTGCTGCCTACCGAGCTGACACTGCGTACGACAAAAGATGGCCCTCGTCTGTTTAATCTACCCGTAAAAGAAACAGAAACGCTTTTTACTCCTGTCCGTGATTGGCAAAATCTTACCTCTGACAAAGCTAATGATCTGTTGAAAGAGTTTTATAATACAGATTGTCTGCGTATTAAAACTACAATTAAATTGTCACATGCTACAGATGCAGGCTTTAATCTGTTTGGGCAACGTATTGTGGGATATGATATGAATTCTAACACGATCAACGGTGTATTTTATTCTCCTGAGGATATGACCAGCATGGAACTTTCTGCCGATATATATATCGACCGTACTTCAATAGAAGTATTTATCGATGATGGGGCATATTCCTACTCCATGGAGAGAAAACCCGATACAAATAACAAAGAGGGATTCCATTTTTGGGGAAATAACATTGAAGTGAAAGATTTACAGGTTTTTTCTGTAAAGTCGGTATGGAACTAAAATAAACCCCGGATAGGAAAGATTGTTTGGGATTACCGGCAATTTTGATACTTAACATTGTCGGTATTTATCAGAAATATTAAAATGATTATAAACGCAATAAAGCAAGAAACGGTAGAATAAAAATAAAATAATCATATGAATAAAATAATAGTAGGCCTCGGAGAAATATTATGGGATATATTTCCGGAACGGAAGATATTGGGCGGAGCACCCGCTAATTTCGCGTATCATGTGTCGCAGTTCGGCTTTAACGGTTACGCTCTCAGCGCTGTGGGAAATGATCTCTTAGGAAAGGAAATACTCAATTCCCTGGAAGAGAAAAATCTCAACTATCTGATTGAAACTACCGATTATCCAACGGGAACAGTACAGGTTACGCTTAGTGGCGCAGGTATTCCTCAGTATGAGATCTGCGAGAACGTGGCATGGGATAATATTCCGTTTACCAAACGTACCGAGAATCTGGCAAAGAGGACTTCCGCGGTTTGCTTCGGCTCTCTGGCTCAACGCAACAAAACATCGCGGGAGACGATAAAAAAATTCCTGAAAACCGTTCCTGCCGATTGTATAAAAATTTTCGACATCAATCTGCGTCAGCATTTCTACACGAAAAACATCATCGAGGAATCCTTAAAGATATCGAATGTGTTGAAGATAAACGACGATGAGATAAAAGTCGTAGCCGATCTATACGGTTGGAAAGAGATAGATGAGCAGGAGCTATGCATGCAGCTGCTAAGGCGGTTTGCACTCGATATTGTCATCCTCACCAAAGGTACTGAAGGTAGTTTCGTCTTCAACAACAAAGAAACATCCTTTCAACCCACGCCTAAAGTGCATGTGGCCGATACGGTAGGTGCGGGCGACTCGTTCACCGCAGCATTTGTAGCGGCATTTATGCATGGAAAACCGATACCGAAGGCTCACCAGTTCGCTGTGGAAGTTTCGGCATACGTATGTCAGCAACACGGAGCTATGCCTAAGTTGGCCGATGCCCATATTGAATTATTTCGGTAAATTTAACCGTCTAAGAAAAACAGAGACATCTAAAAACTTGCGTATTACAAAATAAACAGATCAAAACATGTAAAGTTTTACATTTTTTTATACTTTTGCAGTACAAATGGGACCTCTTATGAAGAGATGTTATTCCTTCCTTTTGATGATATACTTGATCTCGGGAGCCGGTTTACCCTTGTTTGCTGTGTATTTCGGTCTGATAGTGCCACTCTTTTCGGTCAAACCGTGCCACTATAATTCATAGTTTTTTACCTATTTGAAAGATCATTGGCAAAGTTAATAATTTTATTCAGTTGTACTTATTTTTCCTTTCCTAAGTGACTCACCTTTAAGTATTATTCTGTGTGATGAGTTTACTATCCTGTCCAGGACAGCATCTGCTATTGTTTGCTCCCCAATCAGATCATACCAGGCTGATACCGGTATTTGTGAGGATAATATAGTTGATGCCTGATTATGCCTCTCGTCAATAATATCCAGTAATATCTCCCTGGATTGATTGTCAAAGGCATGCAGCCCAAAGTCGTCTAAGATAAGTATATCTGTTTTTATTAGTTTTGACAGCTCCTTCAGGTAAGTGCCGTCTATTTTACTGAGTTTGAGTCTGCCGATAAGTTTGGCGGTGTTTGCATATAACACTTTGTATTCCATTAAACAGGCCTGATATCCCAAAGCTTGAGCAAGATAGCTTTTGCCCGTACCGGATGCTCCAGTTATTATGATGTTTTCTTTTCGTTTAATAAAATCCAGAGTGGCCAGACGGGTAAACATGTTTTTATCCAGATTGCGTTGCTGATTGTATTCAACATCCGCTACACTGGCCTGTTCTCTGAAGCCGGCCTGTCTGATAAGACGCTCAATTTTATTATTTAATCGTTCTTCCCATTGATGATCCGTAAGCAAAGCCAGGTATTCATCAGCCGTCACATTCTCTATCCTGTTGTCCTTGATATGCTGATAATGCAATGAAGCCATGGCTCCGAGCCTCATCTGTTTTAATCTTTCGATTGTTTGATTGTTGTTCATTATTATGGGTTTATAAATTAACTGATTTGCTTAACTGTAGGATGATGCTCCCCTTATATTGTGATGCAGCGGTATATGCGACTGTGCATTATCGGATTCATCATAAATGATTGATGCCTTATCCATGTTATTCTTCAGGATGTTTTTGATTCGGGTATATGATGGTATCCCTGCATTTAAAGCCATTTTACAGGCTCTATCCAATCTTCCTGAGCCGTAAGCTTTATGGAGGTGTAAAAGACCGGTTACACGCTTGTATCCAATCTCAGGATAATCTACAGATGCAAGTATATGTTCTACACAGCTGACAACATGCTCACCATGTGCTGCAGCTTTATTCTTAAAGTAATCCGGATTCCAACCCAGGTATGATTGATGCGTACTGCTCAGGTGATCTGAGTTAGTGTTATAGCTGCCTGTTGAGTGATTCCTTTGATGTATAGCTATGCGCTGATGATTGTAGTAAACCTCTATATGTTTCTGTGTATAATGTATTTGTGTTTGTTTGCCTATATGGCGGTATGGTACACTATAATAACTCTTATCGGGTGAAAAATATACATATCCCATTTTCTGAACCTTTGCCCTGCGGTACTCTTTTATCTCGTACTGTTCGGCGGGTAATGGCTTCAGATAGCCTCGCTCTATTGTCTGAAACAGTTCCAGTCTGCTGGCCTCTTTACGTTTAAAGAGCAGTTTGTTGTATTCTGTAAGCAATCGCCTGATCTCCCTGTTGAGCTCTTCTATCGAGAAGAATGTCATTTCTCGAAGAGGGTAATAGATTCTTTGATAAGTAAGGTGTACAGCATTTTCTACTAATGCTTTATCCTGTGGAGCATACACTCTTGTGGGGTTAATAACACAACCGTAATAACTGGCAAAGTCTTTGAAGCAGCGGTTAATAACTGCTTCATGTTTGCTGGCTCTTGTAACGGCAGACTTTAGATTGTCAGATACGATTGCCTTTGGAACACCACCATAAAAGTGTAATGCGTTTTTACAGCAACTTATAAAATCATTACGGTTCTGTGTGGCACAGGCTTCAACATAAGTATATTGACTACAGGGTAAAATTGATACGAAGACTTCAATCTGTTTGATCTCACCCGTATCTTTATCTACTATCTCAAGCCTTTTACCGGCAAAGTCAACGAACATCTCATGGCCTGCAATATGCTCAAGCTTCATTGAACCTTTTACTTTACTGTTTTTACGGTGGAAGTGCTCCAAGAACTGAGTGTAGCTGTAGGGGTTGCTTACATTATTTACATACTCATTATAATGGTACTGAAAAGTAAAACCGGGATGACTCCGGGCTGCTTTGATGCGCTCAATATAGCACATTAAATCATCATGCCGGGAAGTGTCGATAGTAGTTTTACTGGTGAAGAGTTCGTTTAAACGAGTCTCTTCAAAGTTTAAAAGCTCGCCAATGCTGTAACCACTTGATTTAAACTGTTGTACATAGCTGTTAACGGTATTACGAGATATACCAAGTGTAGCACCAATCTTGCGGTTACTAAAACCGTCTTTGATTAAGACTAAAATTTGTTTTATATCCATAGGATCAAGTTTATTTGCCATACCGCATCCCTTTTTTAGGGACAAGATAACTTGATCTTTTCAAAGTGGCACAAATCGAACCGTAAAAAGTGGCACGGTTTGAACCGAAAAAGGTGGCACACATAGACCGAAATCACTGGCACATATCAAACCGTTTTATCCACATAATTGCCAGTCATTA
>FZPS01000166.1_pt35 | contig 20672 bp, 17 predicted proteins | sample 1817821 | NCBI WGS metagenome assembly FZPS01 (sample SAMEA104158645, study PRJEB21678) | metagenome | place: Germany | collected 2015-04-21 | reverse complement strand
GGATTTGGAATATGACAAAGAAATGTCCGACTTGCGGAGCAAATGCAAGCGACGCACTTACAACTTGTGATGTCTGCGGTAATCCTATACAAGCTCCGCAGTCAGGTTTTGAAGGAGGTGCAGTACCTCAAACTGGTTTTGGAGGAGGCTCGACCCAACAGTCAGGCTTTGGACCCGCCGCTCAACCCTCTGGATTTGGGCAACCTGCGGGATTCGGTCAGCCAGCGTCGCCTGCGGGATTCGGTCAGCCAGCGTCGCCTGCGGGTTTCGGCAGTCAACCTGCACAGGGAGGCGGTTTTGGGCAACCTGCTCAACCTGCACAATCTACTGGGTTCGGTCAGCCTGCACAAGCTACAGGATTCGGCCAACCAGCGATACAACCTGCTGGATTTGGGCAACCTGCGGGGTTTGACGAAACAAAATCCGATGGTGGTTTTGGAGGACCGCCACACGTAGAAAGCTCAGGATTTGGAGGCGGTGCGTTCCCTAACCCTCCAAGCTACGGCGCTAAACCTAAGAAGGGAATACAGGGAGGAATGTCACCTGAGGCTGCACGCTTTGCTGACACTGTAAATGCACAGAGTGGCGTAGCAGATACTCAGTGGAGTTTCAAGCAGTGCTTAGTGTTCTTGCTTAAGATGTTAATTCCGATTTACAACTTGGTGGTGCTAATCACGTGTGCTGTTGGTAATCCGAAGAAATATCCTGCTACCATTACCAATTACGTAAGAGCGTCTTTGGTAGTTGGCTTGATAATCATGGTACTCTCTATTGTTCTGTCCTTAGCCTTAGGAGCTACGGTTGCCAGTATGCTGATGTTACTGTAGCGGAGTGGAGGGTGGAACTATGAGCCAAGTACCCAACAGAATTGACGCTACAACCATTCCGTGGTTTTATCAGCGGCATCGTATGCTGTGGGACTGGATAGCAGGACTTACTGAGAGAGAAATAATCAAGATAGTAGACGCAAGTCCGGGGTGCTCCCCAGATTACGCCATCAAAATGGCGTGGCCTGAATGGGATAATAAGTGGGGAGCGGCTTATGGTTCATACGCTTGTGAAGTAGCAGGTAGTTCTGCTCAGAGGTGCTTTAATTGTCCTCTGGGCAGAGACTACTGTCAGCGAGAGAATAGTGGCTATCAGAAGTTTTTAGCCAGCATACGTGCAGGCGATTTGGCTGCGTTTAGGGCGGCGGCACTTGAAGTCAGAGACGCATGGCCGAAACCTGACGCCCAGTACGGTCAAAGAAGGTGGTGGTAAGTTTATGCGAAGAATTAACAGTATCATAGCTTTAATACTTCTCCTGATGCTGGTTTTATCGGGGTGTTCTTCGCCTAAACTTGGGGGTGCTGAGAGAAAACCGCTTACGGATGAAGAAAAGCAGGCGTTGTACGAAGAAATCGTTAGAGGTAACTCAGATAAACCAGTGTATTCCGAGGACGGTGTAAGAATAACATCGGACTATCGGATTGAGGTAGAAACTTGGAAATTAAATAAGCTTGCCGAAGCTTATAGTTCTCAGAACCCGTTCACTTACTTGAAGAAAGTTGAGAAAATCGAGGAGAACGAAGGCGACTGGATGGCAAGTAAAATAATAACCGAGGATTTTACAGCTACTGTGCGTTTGTATGGCGATGACGACATAATGACGCTGGAAATCGCACTGGACGAAGACAGTGCGGGCAAGTATGTACTTGCACCAGAAGCGTGTATTATCAACGGTATCGTAAAGGTCAAGACGTTATTTAAGGCGTCTGAACCTGAGAAAGGCAAGTTCTTGATTACGGCCAATATGAAAGATTTTAATGAGCTGGGCAAGTTTGGATTAACTATGGGTAATATTTCGTCGGTAGCTTGGTATATGTGTGCTATTGACTTGGAAACAAAGGAGCTTAACTCCTTCCTGATTGCTTCAGCGTTCCCTGATGACTATTCTTGGCAGGGCTTGACGGTATCCAAGAACTTTGTAGCGACACAGGGCTTGATAATGTGGGTACTCCACGACGCCGATTACAGCTACCTATGCGTGTTTAACGGCAGTGAATTGAAGATAAATACAGAAGTTGAAGTGACAGCTGGCTCAGGTCAGTTGATTGGCGATAAGTTCAAGGTAGACGTAAATTCAGGCGAATTTATATATCAACAGCTTGGTTTTAACTTAACCGGAGTTGTTGTGAAATCTGGCGATAATATACTCCTCAAAGAGTAGTTTTATCTGTAAATATGGAAGTGAGAAAGCCTCCACTATCTGCTTGGAGGGTGGGGGCTTTTAATATAGGGGTGATGAAATTTGTACGATTTATTTGATGGTTCAACAAACATACGGCATTACGAACGTGCTCCGTTTATGCCGAGGCAGTGTGAACTCCTTGCCTTCCACGATTACGACAAATACACCGTAACTCACTTGTTATTTGAGGGTCGTAACACATTTGTGTTTATTATAAAAGACCGTGTAGTTGTTGAGGCAGCTCCGCACGGTACGTTCGCACACCATATCAGTAAGGGGGCGGCACTAACTTTCTCCGTAGGCGGGCTTACGTATTGTGCTGATTCTAAGTTGTATCAAGTTCTGGGTGCTGAGAAACAAAGCTTTGTAGGGTTTGACAGTAATGGAGTGTTAAGACTTGTTCCTGATGGGGGTCTGGCTGCGGTTGACGCAGGTGTTGTATATGGAGCTGAGGCCTCGCCGTTCTTAGTGGTAAATGGTAAGCGGTTAAAGATTACTGATGAGGCTAAGAGGAGCAGGGATAGGCTTTTATTGGGGCAGTTGCTTACAGGCGAACCCGTGTTCATTTACATTAAAGGTGTGGATGTTGCAAGGGCGGCGGATTACGCATTGCAATTAGGCTGTCAGAGTGCTGCGGTGATTGGCAACGAACGCCGTATAGACATATACAGCAAGAGTATCGCTCAGGACAGACAATCTGGGTGTAGAGCTGTTTTCACGGTATATTAACAAATAACGTATTGGAGGGTTGGTGAGTATGTGTGCTTTACGGAAGGATAGGTGAAAAGAATTTTGTCGGCATAGTAGAAAACATAGCACATTTCTGCGATGTAGAAAGCACGACAGCCCTTGGACACAGGGATGCTGCTTATCTGCGTGTCTGCTGTGACGCACAGAATAGGCAGATTTACGATATAGAAGTTTCAATGTATATCGGCGACAGACTGAATTCAGGGAAGATTGCTACTATAGACCCAGTTGAGCAGACCGATACGCAGACTGTGATAACAATGCTTGGAAAGCGTGTAGGGCTGGATACGAAGGAGAAGTTGAGAGCACGAAAGTTGGTAGTCAAACACTCTGATTATGTAGGTTTCTCTGGTGACAACACGGTGCTATTGTTCACTGATTACAGCGGTTCTAAGCTTGAAATGTACATCAAGCTTAGACTGCGTGACATATACACTCTACGACTTAACAACATAACCGAGAGGGTAGCAAACTGCTTGATAGATGTCAGCGAAGTGATAAGTACCCGTATCGACAAGAAGTGGTCGTGGACGAAGAAACTCATTTGTATGGCTTCACTGGAAGTTCTTCTGAGGGTTCTAAACCTTTGGGATAACGACGCAATACGGGATGAGTGCCGTAACGAGGCAGTTATTAAGTTAATGCTCAGTGACCTTTTATTCGATGGCATTGAGGGCTTAGACGAATACAATATGTATTCAAACGACGCTAAACAGCGTGTATCAGACAGCGAGTTGCTACTTAGATGTGGACAGTGGCTGATTGAGGGAGGACAGGAAGTTGCTTCAAGTCTTAGAGCGACAGATATTCCTGAGAAGGCACTTGCTGGCTGGAAGAAAACATTGGAGGATGAACTTGGGGTTGTCTTACCAGCACTCAACAAGCAAGGCGAGTTGCGTAGGCCAAGACCACAGAAGGCTTCAATATTAGCGGTTTAAGGGGGTTTTGTGGTGATTACGAAGGAAATGACGGCAGCAGTTAGAGCAATACCGCTTCCTGAATACTTCAAAGAAGTTATGCCCAACGTAGATGAGAGTCTATCCCACATTTGGGCAGCTTTGATGGATAAAGGCATAAGTCACTGCCCGTTCCACGAGGAGCGTACACCGTCCTTTAGGTGGTATGAGCATACGAATACGTGTTATTGCTTCGGTTGTGGCAACGGTGGCGACATCATAACCCTCCACCGTAAGTTCACGAAGGTGAACTTCGAGGACGCAGTTGAGTTCCTGTACGATTACTTTATCGGTGGGGACGTTGACGCTGCGACGGTTAGGAAACTGGCTATCGACGAGGCAGTAGAATCTAAGGCAGACCTATTGGTGTTCAATCACACGGTATTGGATAGGGTTACGCCGAGGAATTTTGAACTGGCAGAGGATTTATCTTTGCTGATAAGAGTAGGGCAGATTACGGGTTACGACGCTGTTGACTATTATAAACAGCACGCCGCCCGTGGTTGATACAAAATCTAATTTAAGTAAGAGGAGGCAGTTATTGTGGATAAAAAGAAAATGTCTTTTGACGAAATGTTCGGGAACGCACAGGAATTTATTCCTGACCCAAACGACCTTAATGAGGATGAATTTGCTTCACTTGATGAAGAAGACGCTGGCGGCGAAGAAGAATTGGAGGATATGGACCTTGACGGCATAGAGCCTTCTGACGAACCTGTTGAAGAAAAGAACGGGGAAGAAGATGAAGACGACTATGGCTTCGCCGACGATGAGGAGGACGAAGAAGAAGCCGATGAGGACGATGAGGAATAATGAAACCAATAATCGTTTATCCCGGCTCTAAATCTGACTTCTATCCGACAATTCGGGAGCGTATTCCTAAGGACATAAGGGTTTACTGTGAACCTTTTATCGGGGGAGGCTCTACGACATTGAACCTTCTATCCGATATGGAGTACGCTATAGAAAAGGTCGTAATTGGCGATATATCGCCACGTGTGGCGGCTTTTTGGTCGTCCGTGATAAAAGACCCGATAGGTCTTTCTAATTGCTATGACGAGCTTTTTAAGCCGTTTAATGACGTCATTTCCAGACTGGGTACACGTAGAGAAGCGTTCCTTGAAATGGAATGGTTCGGAAAGTTGAAGGAAGACGCTCCCGAAAGCACTACCGACCGCTATAAATTCATCAAAGCAGTGAGGGAAGAACTCTATAACCTGCACGCTGAGCTATTGAAGCGTGAAGTTGAGGACGAACTAACTGAGGGTGCAATTCTTGCACTTATGCACAACATATCCTACTCAGGTGTGGCTTTCGCTGGAGGACTATCATACCAGAGGGTGATTAAGACGCACCTTGGGGTTAAGAAAGACCCATACATACGAGCTTCCAAGCTGTTGAACGCAGCTAATGCTGAGGTAGTGTGCGGTGATTTCTCTGACACAATTCAGAAGGTTTTATCCGAAGACGAAGCTTTCGTGTATCTTGACCCTCCGTATGTTTTCCAAGCGGAGAAGCTCTATGAAAATGGTGACTTTGAGCATGACCGATTAGCTGAGTATTTGCGTAATTTGCCTGACAACATTAAATTTTTGTTGTCTTACGACGACAGTGCCTATGTGCGTTCGTTGTACAGAGGCGACCCTAAGATACACATAAGTGAGTATAAATTGCCGAGGGGTTATGTGGTAGGTTCGGCAGGCAAGGACACATCCCAAGATGGCGAGGAATTGTTCATATCGAATTACAAATATTAACCACGGAAGATACTACTGCTACTGCTACTACTACGGTGACAGACGATAGTAGTATTTTTCTTTTTATGAGCCGATACTAAAACAGTGTTGTCGTAATAAAGCCGTAGGCCTGACAGGAGTATATTATAAGGGAGTAGGCTGTACAACGATTATCTGTAGGGGTGGTGGTAGGCAGATGAGCAAAGATTCTTTTACAGTCGTATCCGTAATCTTGGAAAATGATAGCCCTGTCAGATATATCTGTGCTACTGACACTGGCACGATTTTAGAATACCCCGTCGAAGGAAAAAGAGGTATGGCCTCTTTGCTTAAATGGCATCCAGAAATGGTGCGTAATTTAACTTTGCGTGACTTAAATCCACCGTATGCTCGTTTTCCGATAGAGCATAACGGGTCGGTAGCAGGGACTATTCTTTGCACAGGTGTGACAGATACAGGCAAAGTATTCAGAGTTGTGTCTAAGAGTGACGGAGTTTGGTGTACGGAAGATTTGAGTGAGGAGGAAACTGTGTCACGCATTAAGCGAGGCTTGATAGCAAAAGCTGTGGTTAAGGGCAATAAAGTGATTTGCAAAGCCCCAGTAAATCAAGCTTTATTCGCAACTTCTGATGATGCGGCAGAGACAAAGATTATGCGTGAGAAATTCAAAACCACATTACATTATGTAACAGAGGCGTCCGATGAAAAGGGCAATGTTTTAAGATACGCAGGCTTGGAATTCACGGGAGCAGTTCCGATAATCGAATCCATGCTGGCAGGTTTAAGGGAGCAGTCGGTTTTATTTAGGGAGGCGTATTTTAAGGCTTTTGGCCGCAAGGATGAGGAATTGGCACTACAAACGATACCCGGCAAGCTGTATGTAGTGTTGCCTTATAGCGTAGCTCAATCATTGCTGTGGAGTGCTAAGCGACCAATCAAGATTTCAAGAGTAGTTGTATCCACTGTGGCTTTCAGGAGCGGCAGAGTATTCGACGAAGCGAAGGCAGTCATTTCAGGAGTGATGGGTTACGGGGAAATCAGAGGTAGTGTTGGTTTGCCTTGTGAAAAGGCACTGCGGGTTTTATTAGACGAAGTTCAAACGGACTTCAAGCGATACACGCAGACGAGAGCTAAACTAACTAAGAAATCGAAGGAGGATTGATTTAACCATGAAGTTTACGAAATGCGTAATTGGTCCTGACTACAAACCTGTCGGGTTCGTTTATGTGGAGAATGGCAGAGAGTTTTATGAGGACTTTGCCAGCTTGTGTCGTAAGAACGCACATGACGGCAACCTGTATTTTAGTGAGTCAGGCGTATTCGGTCTTTATAAGAATTCCGAGAACAGTATTGACATTTGTAGAGAAACAGTGGGTGGCGGGTATAGTGACCCGATAGACCCAAGCATTAAGCTTGTAGAGCGTATCATATCTGGTGGACAGGTAGTAGGTTTTGTCGTAGAGGATAGTACAGGTGCGAGAGTGAAGAAGCACATTTCTTCCATCATTTCCGCAGCTAAGTACATGAAGCCGGCGAACTTTATGATTGTTGAAGTCAAAGGCAAGCTTTATCCGAGAGGTAAAGGTTGCAAGCTTTCAGAGCTTCCTGCTATCGACATCACGCCGGGAATGAAGACGCCTGCGAAACCTAAGACAGTGAAGACTGAGCCTTACGACGCAGTTGACCCACGTCATAGCGTAGGTGCTTCCATAGCGTTTTTAGCGAAGCAGGTAGAGGATTGCGACGGCGTCTTCTTAAAGCTTCCTGAGGACAAATATAAGCCAGTAGGTGAGAAAATCGTCAAGGATAACACTGATTTTACAAGGCTGGCTTCTGCGTGTGAAATTGCGTATCCTTCCATTGAGGCAGCTTCCAAGAAGCTTTCAGCTTCATTGCAATTCAAAGTACCCGGCTCAGTACTGACAAGTGAAGGGGCTACGTTGGCGTACATTTATCGTAAGAAGAACATCGTAAACATCCATTACAACAACAATGTACTCAGAGGCGACAAGGTACGTCTTGGCAGAGTAGTTATCGTAATTCCTAAGCAGAACGAGCAGAAGTTTTATTCGGCGATAGCTGGAACTATTGCGGTTGAAGCTATGGCAGGTACACCTGAGGCAATCGCTACGGCTATGAAGCTGGTTAAAATCCAAGACCCTGTGTTCTTATCCGTAGACCTCACAAACATTTCTCTGCTTGGCTACGAGTATGAGAAGCACCTAATGGCGGGTGCTGAAATCAAAGCTGCGATTGACGCTATTACTAAAGCGAAGTATGCCGTAGGCTTGGCTAAGAAGTATAAAGAGGGATTGGTAATTCAGTATCCTGCGAGTGCTGGTGGACGTAAGGTTTGGGATATTTACAGCCGTTTCAGCGATGACGCACTGAATGAGCTTACAACAATGGGCGTAGACGTTGCAACAGGTATTTACAATGAACCTTACAGTGCAAGACAGACTGAGAAAAATACTGAGGCAATCGCTAAGGCACAGGATATTAAAATCGAGTATGTAACAGATTTGAAGCTTACTGTTCCTAAGGACGCACTTGCAGTGCTTCAAATGACACCTGCAAACCTTCCTAAGGAAGCTGCGGGGCTTGGTCTGGAAGACCTTTTATCTGCAGACGGCTCTATTCCTGCAAAGAAAAAGCAGGCAGAGGCTATCATAGAGAAGTTCACAGCCCAACGTAAGCGTCTTGAAAGAAGACTGTTCTTCCACAAAGTGGCTATGATTATGGACGGAAACAACACCGTACACGCTCACGATAGAGACGAGTGGAAGTCAGCTTCTGTTAGGGCTAATGCACAGTTCGTGAAGTATACGCACGACAGTGGCGTATCAGTGAAGCTTCGTAACATTGATATGAGCAAGAAATAAGAAGGAGGGTGGATTCCGTGGCAAAAGAGCTGATTTTTATGGGTCGTAAGGATGGCAAGGTTCGTCTGGCTTTATTCGATAGTTCCCACGGGGTCGCTCGTAAGTTACCCGTAAAGGAAGTGCCAGAGGAAGTATTCGTCCAAGGTATTAAAGAAGAAACATTACCTGTGCGGGGTTTCGGCGTTCATAGGGGCAGGGTTACTTGCAAATATGGTGATTGGTACAAGTTACCGGGAGTTGGGGAAGGCCGAGCCTTCTCCATTTTCGGTCTTGTTCATTTCGGCAAGGTTGAAACCGACAGTGAGGGAAACTTCCCTAACAACCCACACGGGTCGGCAACTTATAAGCAAATGCTTTATTATGGGTTGGCGTCCGTTGAGTGGGATACAGGTATGTTTAGGGTTCTTGCTCCCGGAACGTACTTCCGAATGGCTGATACGTCTGGGATACTATGCTATACTTACGACGGTCCTGTAACCAAGAATAAGATACACCCTATGCAGTTAGATGATTTCTTTGACAAAGCCGACTATGTATTTGAGGAATGTGAGGCTGTCGAGAATATAGAGCAGATAGCTGAGTGGTCGGGGCTTTTTGTGAAATCCCCATACGTATTTTTGCAGTGGATGTACCAGAAGTGTGAACCTTTTGCGTATAGGGAGTATTCTGAGAAAGAAATTAAGGGTTACTTGTTAGGCATTTACGGAGGATATGATGACGTTAAACCGTTGTTGCTTGGTAAGAAGCCGATAGAGCGTGTGGATATACCTGAATACATGGGTTACTTGTCAGTTTTATCTGGGCGACAGATTAAGGTTATTGATGTCAACGATTGTTATTCTGCCGACCTTTATGGGGTCAATGGTGTAGATGTTTATTGCAGTCGTACATCCTGCTTGAGTTTTGGTGCGGGTACTAAGGCAAGACTTATACGTAGTGCAGATTCTGTGGGCTTGTCGATTTGCGGATGGGAAGGTTACGACGGTAGCGGAGGCGACTATACTGGCTTAGGTATAGATACCTTAACGGCCTGCTTTAAAGGACCTGCGTCATCAGAGAAGTTCATCATAGATGCTTCGATAATCAGGAACTGCTTCCAAGACATGGTAAATGTTGAGGTCATTATGAAAAGGACACCGCTGCAGATTTCTAACAGCTTTACAAACTTCGTAGGTGACGTAAAAGCCGACGCTTATCCTTATCTGGATTATGCGTTTAATAATGCTGAATTGCAGACACCATTGGATTTGACCCGTAACCAGTATATAAGCAACTCCTGCAATGATTTCAAGGGGCGTATTATCTTACCTGAGGCTTTTGGTTGGGTTGAGCGTAGAGTGTTTCAGAAGTCAGGGGTAGATAAGATTAAAATGAAGGTCGACCCTGCTAATAATTCGTATATTGGGCGGTATGGTAATCCATACAATTTAACTATTGATAACGATAATCTTACCGTGGAAGTAGAGAGTGTAACTCCTAACAATTCGTTAAGATTCAGGTACGGTAGTGTTAAGGATTTATACTGCACAGTCGCTCCGGGCAGTTTATCACCGAGGTTTCAGTACACTTCGATATTACCTACGCAACCAGTTACGGGGGTTACGGAACTTGTGGCCGAAGCTTTCGTAAGGGTTAATAGGACGACATTGGATTTTGGTTTATTCCCTGAGGTGTCGGTAGTTCCGAAGGAAGTGGCGAAAGATTGTAAGTTTAGCACGATTATTTTTGGACCGAACATCAAGAAGATTGAGGCGGGGGCTTTCGTATACTGCGACAGTATCCGCTGGGTATACATTCCGAAAGAGGTTGAGGAAATAGGACATTTTATCCGTAGACCTCGAATTCCATATACTATCGTAACTCAGCAAGGTTCTTCTGCGGACGCATACGCTAAGAAGTATGGTATCGACGTAAGATACGTTGATGGTGTAGATGAGTTTAAGAGGATTACGCAGGAAATTCCTGAGGAAATGGAGGGAGCTGTGGCTATTGCCATTTTATCTGGTAAGGGTGATGGTGAAGAAGCTGCGGTACTCCAAGCTTGTGAGAGAGCAGACATTCCTGAGGATTACAAGGAGCGTATAGCTTTCATTGAGAAGGCTGATTACGATTTAGAGAAGGTCGACTGGGTGAATAAGGTAACCTTCAACATGGATAAGCCTGACTTCAATGTGGATGAATCCCCAAGGCTTCATGCAGTTATGGCGACAATTTCAAACAGTGCGGAGTATAATCCGAATGTATTGAAGTTTACGCACGATATGTTGAGTAGGTATTCTGACACAGGAATGTTCCGTAGTGGTGCGTATGCAATGGCTTACGCATCGTTGGACACTTCACAGCAGGACGAACATTTGATTTGGCTGGTAATGAACGGAACTAAGGTAATCAACGCCTTTACGGAGAAGGTTTCTGCGGTAGATAGTAGCATTTCTATCCGTTCTGCATTGAAGAAGGCTAAGGATATTGACAAGGAAGGCGAACCTGCGACCATGCTTAGCAACATTATTGAGCATATCAATTTGACTGGGCGTGGGGTTAGTGTTCGAGGCAAGTCTCTGAAAGATTGGATGTCTGCTAAGGTATATGAGGCTATGCGTGGGACTTACGCTTTGCTTGGTGTATATAAAGGCACTGGTAATCTGAGGTACTTCGTAGGTGTAGATATGACTAACTTGAACTTAGTCAGCTTCAAGCTTTCATCGGGGGTTGTAGTAGATGACGGCAAGCAGAAATACTCGTCACATGACATCTGGGGTATGGGCTTAAAGGCTATAGGAGGTACACAGGATAAAGAACTTGCCAGCTTGGACGGACTTACTCGTATGTACAGTGTGATAGGAGGAGCCGACACAATGTTGCTGGCTTGCTTGGGTGTAGACCTTCCGAAGTGTACTGAGTACGACTTTACCCGTCCACAGCCTGAGGTTAAAGCTCTAAGCACGCTACTGACAGTTTTATCTGGGTACGGACCGTCTACTACGACCGTGGCTGAGGTAAAAGAGGCATTTAGGACGTGCGGGCTTGCAGTACCGCTTTCAGCGAAGGCTTGGGAGAAGCTTTATAAGAACTCGTACTTCCATGAAACCGTGTATCATTGCAAAGATGGCAAGGTTAAGCAATACGAAAGACGTTATGACTACAATAACTGGTTCGTATTAGAGGATGGCAGTGTTTATGCGTTTGCATTTAACGACAACATTCTTGGTAAATTGCAGAGCATTGTATCTCTGTACGAAACTGATTTTGACAGCATAGGCTTCCGTGAGGAGCATTACGCACTGGTGAATAAGATGCTTCCTGCGTCAGAATTCCTCTTTGTGCGTGATTTCAGGTCTGGTGGAACTTACAACCGTTATGGTTCGGCCTGTGCTTGTTTAGCTATTAGTCGTATTTCAGGAAAGCCTTGTGTTGCTGTGAGGATTTCAGGGCATATCGTACCGCTGTTCTGGACGAATTCCTTTGCAAATGCAGTAAGAATTTTAGAGCTGAGCGGATATATCTTGTTCAATCCTAATCAGGACTGGGCTTACAAGAGCGGCGTCAATATTACATCGGGTATTTTCGCAGATGAGCGAGAATTTGATAGCGGGATACCTTCCTTCAAGTACGCTTCTATGAAAATGAAGCGTACGAGGGAGTATATCAGACGTGGAGAGGTGGACGGTTATGCTTGTCCTAAGGGCAATCCCGAAGTATTCGCTTTGGCTACGAAGAACCCGAAGGTATCTGATTATGTTGAGGGATGTGCAAACTAATGGCTAAGGAACTGATTTATTTGGGCAGGGATGACGATTGTGTTCGTTTAGCTTTGGCTGATTTAGAGGATTTATCAGTACGCACCGTACCTGTAAAGAAGGTCTTACGCACGGAGTTGAATAAGCTCCGTGCAGAAGGCTTGCAGATTACTGGGTATGTAGAGAGTGATACGCAGGCACAGGTGACGGCCGATACCTTTGTTTATGTAGCTGAGGTCATAGTAGAAGCAAAGACAGGATACTCTGTAACCAGAGACTCTACGGAGAAGCAGAGAGTGCGGGTATTCATAAGCGGTGACGGCAGGTTACGCTGTGTACATCCTTCTATTTACAATAAGTTTAGTGCGGCAAGGACGCTTATACTGCGACAGCGTGTGAAGAAGCTTGCTCCTGAACTTCTTTCCAAGGTACACTGGGAAGGCGACTTTGAGCTGTTCCAGAAGGACTTTGGCTTGCGTGAGGATGATTTGTATACAGAAGAATATGTGTCCCAGTATATGCTTGGGTTCGGTTTATACAGTTCAAGGCGTGGCTTTGGGTATCTGTACTTCTATCCGACAATCCCTGATTATACGGTAGACCAGCCGTTTCGAGTAAATATTCCGAAGATGGTTTTATCCGTACAGCATAACTTTGTTTTGGACAGTGCTGTGCTGAATATAAGAGAACTACGTTGTGTTAAGCGTGGCTATATGGAATCCCCTTGTTGGAGTACTGTAGAAACGCTTTACGCTAACGCTAAGACTTCGGTACGCCTGACTAACATAGATGTCAAGCGTATTGTAGGAGAGCCGATTACTGAGGTCGGTAGTCGTGGCAAGATTGGGCTGGTATGTAGTGGCGCAGTCCGGGGAATTCCGAATTATTACCCTGATTTGTTCAAGGACGCAGGTTTAGTGCGTATTGAGGATAGCTTCCGTGATGGCGTAATTGAGGGTGATGTGGTTATCCCAGAGGACGCTGAGTTTTATAATTGCTTCGAGAACATGACTATTAAGGGCAATGTCATCTGTAAGAAAGGTGCTGTGCTGGACTCTTGCTTTAACACGTGTAAGTGTGAAAATGTATTTGTAGAAGGCGACAGTGACGCAAAGCCTTGGTATAAAGCTACGATTTACGCTTCATTCTACGATACTGCTATAACTGGTAATGTGGATGTCAGCAATACGAAGCGGATTTCACACTCCTTTACAGGGGATATAGGTGGAGCGGTACATTTTTGTCCGAACCTGACTGAGCTTTCTCAAAACTGCTTTACTTCATATAGGGATAAGCGTTTCACGATAAAAGCTCCTGCGGAAAAGCCGTTCCATGCTGGGCTTCAAAATAAGCAGGCAGTATTGGTTGTAACTGGGGATAAAGGTAGCTTCGGAGGTGTGGATGTAGCGGAGCTTATATGGAATACGCAGACAAAAAAGCTTCCTACGAAAGTCTTTGCGGGTGCGAAAGTACTTCCGGCGAACCCACTTTTATCCGTAGAGGAAACTGCGGAAGACGCATTTGTAGGGTATAGAGGCAATTCTTTGGATTTCCGTATGTTCCCGAACTTAAAGGTTATAGCTCCTAAGACAGTTCAGGAGTGTGAGCTATTAAGTGCTGTAATTGTGGATGGCAAGGTTAAGTTAAGTCCGACAGCTTTTAATCGTTGTCCTAAGCTGGCACATTTCTATATCGGCGACGAAGTGACAGGCATAACTGCTTCGGTATTTAACAATAATGCTCCGCAGGTGCATATTTACTACGGTAACAATAAAGCAGTTGAGCGATTAGCACGTATTCCGTGGTTTGTGCTTCATCCAAACAGCAAACCTGAGGACGCTCTGGCACATCTGGAAAAAAGAGCCGAAATGCTTGAAACTGTGAAAGTTCTCGCTACATTCGCAGCGTTTGACGGCATAAATGACAGGGTGAATAATGATGCGAAGCTTATAGCACAGGCAGTTGTTTTGGCTATGAGCGAAACTGGTATGTGTAGTGATTTGGCTACAAGGTATCCCGTGATACCGAAGTGTGCTAAGGCTATTCACGAGTTGGACTGGGTGGCTACTGCTCCAAGGAATTTGAATTATTCTGATGACGCTAAGCGTGAGGAGTTAGTAAGGCTTTTGGTGGCAATGGCTACGCTGACGTATCCTTTCTGTGATGAGGTGCTGAATTTTGCAGGTTCAAAAGGTGAAACCGTGCTGGAATCTACTAAGTATGCTTTTATTCGTAGCGGGTTCGGTGTATCAGGTGTGATTAACTGGGCGTATGTAGTCGTAGACAAGGCTATGGACACCATTATTCATGCGTTTACCTTTGGTGGCGGTAGAGACGAACTTGCAGAAATCAACAAATATTTGCCTTACGCATTAACAGGTGACCCGTGTGCCTTGCTAAGATATGTTGAGGACACTGAATTGGTATCACGGTATAATAGGTTATTTGATGACAGGTTGTACACTAAAATCAAGGCGGCGGTGTGCAATAGCTGGTTACCGTTCGGAAGTTACAAGGCGGGTAGTAAAGTTGCGGTATACGGCGTAGACCTGTATTCAGGCGATTTTGTATGCTTCCCGTACCTAAGCAAGGCCCGAATTGTTGCGGGAACTATTTCACCTGACGGACTGCAGAAATGGTGGTCTGCAAGGTTACATCTGAAAGGTATTAGGTGTGCAGGTGACACTTCTACGATAATCCCGATTATAGCGGGAGGAGCCGACGAAAATCTGGCACGTTATAACAAGAGCAGTAAGTTGAAGAAGGATACGGCGGTAGATACAGGCAGGATACCTTTTGCTGAGAGCCCTGAGGGAGCACAGACGCTTTTATTGGCGTTTACACAGGGTAAGGCAGATGCTACTGTAAAGACAATCAGTGATTTGCTGGTGAAATCAGAGCTTTATCAGAAGGACAACCGATTACCGTTTACTGCGTACTTTAATTACAGGTCGCAAGAGCATACTGTACAGTTGGCAGATGGTAAGATGACCCTCTACGGCTTTGGTAAGATACAGTATTCAGCTGCGGAAGTTTACAACGCAGTGAATAATACTTCTCAGTGGTATGTAGGCGTAGCTCGTGTTGAATACATTAAGGTGTTGCTGAATAAGATTTATCAGTCTGCGGGAAACCCTGAGGATATAGACCGAAACATCTTCCACTACACAGTCAATGAGCGGTTCATGGAGCTGGATATATTACCGTTGACAGGGAAGTTCAATAGGGATTGGATATTCCCAAACTATAATAGGCGGATGAAACTTGTCGACACAAGTGCCGTATGGCTGGGCGTAAGTCCAGTATCATTTAAGGCTTGCTTGTACTTCCAGAAGACTACGAGACTGTCAACGTATCCTGAAAAGAACCAGCTGAAGTCAATTATGTTTTGGTTTAACTCCCTCAAGAGTGCTTATAAAGCGGCAGGCGAGTTAGGTTTTAGTCCTTTTGCGGGGATTACCGATACCAACACCCGCAAAGGTTTATACAGGCATTTGCGTGCTGACGGCTTTGGTGCTGCAAATTCCGATATAATCAGGAATACTATAAGAGCGATACGAGAAGGACGCCCAGACGGGTACATCCTCAACGACGACAAGTGCAGTCAGGTTTTATTCGACCTTGCTTGCAAGCAACCAAAGAACATTTGAAGTTAGGCCGATGCGGTGTATAAGATATAAGACAACACCTGAGTGGAGAACCAAAAGATTGGAGGTTGGAGAGAATGAGTGACGGCATAAATATAAATAATATTCACCCCGAACTGGCAGCACAGTACACTAAGGCTGTGAAGATGTTGAACACAGGCGGGGCTAAGACAGCGATGGAAGCTTATAAAGTACTGACGACTCCGGGCAGAAATCCCGATGAAGAAAGTATAGAAAAGAGAAAATTCCACAGCTTAATCAGCTTGGGCGGGCATGGTTTGCGATTGCAGGGGTATTGAGCTTCGTAAATCGTGCGAAACTGCAGAATACTATTCTGCGTACTTCTTTTGGCGGGGTTCGTGTAATGTTTGACGTACCCGCCAGAGGAACACACTACCTGCTTGCAGTAGACATTACCGTGGACGTAAATGGTGGTGTAGTGGCTACGCAGTGGGCAACCAGACAGCCTGTATCCGCACAGAACATCCCGATTTTATTGGCGGGTAAGACACCTGCGCTGCGCGAGAGCGAGTTGGACGGCGATTACTTCGAGAAGTATTCCGAAATCAATGCGATAACCAGTGGTATGCGTAGAACCCCCGAAGCGATGGAGAAGGCTGTTCTTACAAGATTGGCTGAGAAGATTAAACAAATGCGGGGTTAAGCCACCTCGCATTTTTACTGTAAGCTTGAAGGGAGGTTTTATTCGTGCGCGAGCTGGTACTTACGCACTTAATAGACGAAATAGCAACGATAGCCCTTGTGGACTACGATAAATACGAAGTTGCTGTCAAAAAGGTTTATGTTGAAGACCCGAACCTTGAATTTGGTGAAATAGTCGAGCTTATCAAAGCAGGTAAGATACGCCTGTATCGTAACGCTGAGCATATAGGTGTTCAGAGGGAAGCTTGGTTGGCTTTTGACCCAGATAGAGGTTGTTTGTGCGTAGACCGTGATGGTAACGTCAGCGTAGCTCCTGCGAGCGAGCATTTAGCTCAGCTTACGGGCAGTGTTTATGGATACAGTGTGGCGACGTCAGACCTTTATAAGCCGAAGCTCTTAGGTAAGATGGAAACCTCATTCTACAAAGCCCTCAAAGAGGCTGAACATAAGTATGGGGCTTCCTTGGAGGACAGTCAGGTGCGTGCTGAGCTGATGAATAAGTTTGGCATAACCATTGAATTCAAGAAAGATAACTATAGGTGGAGTAAATACACCTACCTAAGCTTTAACCTATATGGCAGAACCATTGACAGATTGGATTTACCTGACGATATGCCATTTTTAATACTTGAAATCGAGGCAGGACACGTCGAAGAAATCTGGGCTGACGGGGAAGAAGTCAACATCTGTATAAACGAAGGAGCGAGTGTTGACAGGATTAAGGTATCCCACAGAGTGAAGAAGCTGGCGTGCAGAACCAGCAACAGCAATGAGGTTGAGCACCCGCTGCTGATTACGGACGCTGAAAATTGTGCGTTGGAGCATTTGGAGGGTTACCGCAGGAGTGACGCCGACCTGTCTATATTCAAGAACCTACGCTTTTATAGGCACTGCTGGAGAAACTACAATTCCAGCAAGGTACTTCCTCTGAATGTAACCTTGAACAACTTGGACGACAAGGAATTTGAGGAGAGTTTTATTGGTGTTGAAATCCAGACACTGTTACCCCATGCCGATGGGTCAGGTACTTTTGACTTGACAGGTATTAAGAATATGAGAGGGTGTTTCCACCGCTTCTCAGGTGTGAATCATATCTGTGGGAGGGTTACTGAGGACATCGTAACGAGCTTCATTTCCGAGGAGTTTGCAGGAACATTCGACGTAACCATGCGTATGGTTGTAGGCTCATTTGCGTATAGGTGCGAAGATAGGACTTTGTACTATATCAATCTGGAAGAAAAGCCGTTGAAACATAATCCGGCAGGTATTATTCGTCTTGAAGTTCCTGCGGGTACAGTCCTACCACATGGCGGGCGTAGTGACAACGGTGTAGGTGTTATTCATCTGGGGCTTACAGGCAAGTACGAGGTGCTTCCTTGGAAGCAGGAACAGCATTTGACTTATGGGGACGATGACAGGATACGTAAGCTCTATATTGCCTTAGGCAAGAACTTGGCGTTCCACATACATTCTGAGGTATCTGACTGTTCAGTGTTGGGCGGTTGGAGGGTAAGTAAGGACGACATAGACCCGGTATTCCATCAGACTGTGTTTAGTCTAAGTCGAGGTTGCTTCCCATATCCGAATGTGAGAGGATACGGCGATAAATGTTTCGCTCATCACGAGTTTAAACCAGCATACCTATGTCAACTACCAGAAGGGTTGACTTCTATCGATGCAAGAGCGTTTTATTCGTCGACGGGAATAGACTACTTGGTAATCCCTAAGTCTTGTGAATTCATAGGAGCTGCGGCGTTCTCAGAAATGAAATCTACGACATCCGACCTTACGACAATTTGTGTGTACAGGGATTCCTACGCACATAAGTGGTCTAAGGGCAAGAACCTGAGAATACTGGTAATAGACAGCGTGGATGATATTCCGAAGCCGACATCAACTGCAACTGATAGTGATTTCTTGGCGGCATTTGTTGAGACCCCGTCATGGGCAGACAAGAGTAAACCTTTCGTAGCCAAGGTACTGTTAATGAGTTCAGTTGATTTGCTGGGTTATATAAACCCGGTGTGTCAATTAAGTCCTGAGCTGGTGGACTTCTTCTCTAAGGAGTATGCTTCAAAGCCGAGGACGAGAACGGACAGCAGCGGCGAGGAAGTTCCGACTGATGTTTATGGGACAGCAGACGGTGCGTGTCCAGATGGCGAAATTTCACGCTTATTACTACACGCTACGACCTTGGAGGCAATTTATGGGTCTAACCTTGACCTGTTGAATATAGAAGTACTGTCCAGATTTACTTGGACACCGAAAAGGTGCTATGACGTAACACTGTGGGAAGGCTCACCTAAGGTAGATTCCTTCTACGGAGCGAAGCGTAGCGTCTACATTTACTTGAAGGACAGTGCAGTTTACTACGTAGGCTGTGGCACTGTTTACGAAAGGCGTTACAACTGTATAGTTTCCTCACCGCAGGAGGTTTTATCCGCAGAGAACCTGATAGGTGCTGATGTGCAGGGTCGTTTGTCAGTAGGCTCTGAGTGGCATAGTAATTCATTCAACCTAAGGGTGCATGGGGATTCCTTCAAAGGCGTCGCACTGGCTAATTTCAAGGATTTCATGTATAATAGCATGGTGTTTTTGGGAACATCTGTGGCGGCATCGTCAGGGCGTATTAAGGTGATGGAGAATGACATTTATGACATTGTAAACAGCAAGATTTACAGGTTCAGCACATCCATCAAAAACCTTGGAGTTTACCGTGGAGAGGTTGCCAAAGAGAACTACGATGAAATCCAGTTTATAAAGAGAGCTGAGGAGGCGTGCTTGCAGGATACAATCATTAAAGTGGCGAAGGCAAAGGTAGCACCTCCGGCGTTCGAGCTTGAATACTGCAGGAAGCACCGTAAGTTTGGAATTCACGGACACAATCCGCAGGTAGAATCATTGATTACGCTGTTAAGCAAGAGCGGGTTTGTAAAGAAGATTACGCAGAGTGTGTTTGAAAGCAAGATAAGTCCTTCCACAGCTAAGCGTAAGCGTCTTGAAGATGGTACGTTGATGTGTTGGGGGCCAGCTACTAATGGATACACTCATGTAATAGCGTTCCAGCCACCATCTGACAAGTTTTATGGGTTCGAGGCTGCGTTTGACATCTTGAAGTTTGTGGAGTTAATGGACTCCCGTGTTCAGGGACTTTCAGAGTATCCTAATCCAGATAGAGGCTATATGAACATTGTAAATAACGACGATTTATTCGCCGTAACAGCGTTGAAGTCGAGTGAGCGCCGTTCATACAGCTATGATAACGACGACATCAACAAGCAGAGAGGTCTGTTTATAGCCTTTGACCTTATGAGTGGTAAGCTGGTATTGGCTTACGGTGAAAGTCACACGACATATATTATCTTCTCGTTTGAGAGTGCAAAGGACGCCAGAGAGTTCTACACTGAGTTTGGCAGTAAGATATTTGCTCCACCTGAGGAGTATTTTGAAGAGTCTTTCAAGACTACGATTTACAGCCGATATGTTGATGACGGTGTAGAAGCGAGTGTACATCCTTACAGAGCTGATGCAAGGATAGGAAATGCTATATTGGCACTGGGAGGTCGTGAACCGCTTCCTGAAAGCACGATGATGAAGGGTGTTTATAATGAAACCATTCTGAAATACGGACGCATTTAATATACTCCATTTTAGGACCAAGAGGTTAATCCTCTTGGTCTTTTTTTTTCGTGCCTGTTGCAAAGCAACTTAAACTTTATTGAGGATGATAAGCTAATGACAAGACGTGATAAAACAAATTACTATTTGGACATAGCGGAGGCGGCTTTATCCAGAGGCACTTGCTTGCGTAGGAACTATGGTGCAATCATTGTCAACTATGACGAAGTAGTGTCTACTGGCTATGTAGGAGCGCCCCGTGGAAGAAAGAATTGCTGTGACCTTGGAGAGTGTGTCCGTGAGAAGCTGAATGTACCGAGAGGCATAAGATATGAGCTTTGCCGTAGCGTACACGCTGAGGCCAATGCGATTATTGCGGCTTCCAGAAAGGAAACCCTTGGGGCTACGCTTTATCTGGTAGGCAAGGAAGCTAAGTCAGGCGAGTATGTCAGC
>FZPS01000191.1_pt80 | contig 20675 bp, 19 predicted proteins | sample 1817821 | NCBI WGS metagenome assembly FZPS01 (sample SAMEA104158645, study PRJEB21678) | metagenome | place: Germany | collected 2015-04-21 | reverse complement strand
CTGCAGCCGGGGTTCAGCTTATCGATCAATATCTCGATAGACTGGATTGGCAGGTGAATGAAAATTCAAACATGGCGTATTCGCTACAGGGTTTGAATAATTATATTGCATCCGAGGTGAGTAAAACATATTGGCTCAATAAGGTTTATCCGCCTGAGATTCGCGAGGCTCATCAAGGCGGCGCTATGCATATTCATGATCTGGGACAGCTTTCTGTTTATTGCGTTGGCTGGGATCTCATGGATCTCTTGCAGACGGGCTTCAAGGGCGCCGAAGGCAAGGTGGAAAGCTCGCCTGCGCGTCATTTCCGTAGTGCACTGGGACAAATCGTGAACTTCTTTTACACCTTGCAGGGCGAGGCTGCGGGGGCTCAGGCATTCTCCAGTTTCGACACCCTTCTTGCTCCATTTATTCGCCACGACAATCTCAGCTACGACGAGGTTAAACAAGCTCTGCAAGAGTTCGTTTTCAACGTGAATGTTCCCACGCGTGTGGGCTTTCAGACCCCTTTTACAAACATCACTTTAGATCTCTATCCGCCTGATATGTATAAAGATCAGCCCGTTATCATCGGAGGCGAACCGCAGAAGCTTACCTATAGCGATTTCCAGGAAGAAATGGACATGCTGAACAAGGCATTTTTGGAAGTGATGATACAGGGCGACGCCAAGGGCAGAGTGTTTACATTCCCCATCCCTACCTATAATATCACCAAAGATTTCGACTGGGAAAACCCTACTATAGAACACCTTTGGGAAGCCACGGCGAAGTATGGCATCCCCTATTTTTCAAACTTTGTGAATAGTGATCTGGACCCCAATGATGCGCGCAGTATGTGCTGTCGCCTGCGTTTGGATACGCGGAAGCTCGCAGCGCGCGGTGGCGGACTTTTCGGAGCAAATCCGCTTACAGGCTCGGTTGGCGTGGTCACGCTCAATCTGCCCAGAATAGGCTATCTTGCTGAAAATGAAACGGACTTCTTTGATCGCCTCTTAAAGGTTCTTAATCTCGCTATGTCCTCACTTGAGATCAAGCGCAAGATATTGGAAAACTATACTGATAGCGGCCTTTATCCCTACACTCGTTTCTATCTGAAGAACATCAAAGAACGCTTTGACCAATATTGGAAAAACCACTTTTCCACCATTGGAATCATAGGCATGAACGAGGCTTGCCTCAATTTCTTTGGTAAAGATGTGGGCAGCGAAGAAGGCCAAGCTTTTGCCGCTAAGGTAATGGACTATCTGCGCGATAGACTCATTGAATTCCAAGAACTTACCTCGAATAACTACAACCTGGAAGCCACTCCGGCAGAAGGGACGAGCTATCGCCTCGCCGTTCTTGATAAACAAGAGTATCCCGAAATCATCAGCGCAAATCCGGATGAGGAAACGCCTTTCTACACAAATAGCACGCAATTGCCTGTAAACTATAGCGATGACGTCTTTGATGTTTTGGATAAACAGGACGATCTGCAGAGCAAATATACCGGCGGGACGGTGCTTCACATCTTTGGCGGAGAGCGTCTTGAACACGGCGAGAGCGTAAAAAAGCTGGTCAAGACGGTTTGCGATAACTACCGCCTGCCTTATTTTACTTTTTCACCGACTTTCAGCATCTGCCCGGAACACGGCTATCTCGATGGAGAGCAAACCAGTTGCCCCAGTTGCGGCAAGATCACCGAGGTCTTTTCGCGCATCGTGGGCTATCTGCGCCCGGTTTCGCAATGGAACGAAGGCAAGAAGGCAGAGTTTGATCTACGCAAAACTTTCGTCACCGAAGAGCCCTCTCTTCCTAAGATCAAAGAAGAGCTAATCTCATGATAATTGGTGGATTGCAGCGTTTCTCTCTCTTGGATTATCCCAAGGAGATGAGTGCGATTATTTTTACTCAAGGCTGCAATTTTCGCTGTCCATATTGTCACAATCCGGAGCTGGTACTACCTTCGCAATATCGTGAACCCATCCCGGAAGAAGAGGTATTTAGCTTCTTAAAAAGCCGTATCGGCAAGCTGAGCGCAGTGGTCGTCACGGGCGGCGAGCCTACATTGCAAGAGGGACTCTGTGACTTCCTGAGAAAAGTAAAAGAGCTTGGCTTCAAGATCAAGCTGGATACGAACGGCTCTCGCCCGGAGGTCTTGGCAAAGCTGATTCAAGCACGACTGATAGACTATATCGCCATGGATCTTAAGGCACCTCTAAATAACTATCCGGCAATGTGTAATGCAAACATAAACCCAAGCGATATCCTGCGTAGTATGGAACTGATTCGCCTCTCAGGTGCAGAGTATGAATTCCGCACTACGGTGATGCCGGAAATCCTTAGTTCAAATAGACTTGAGGAGATACGCAGCCTGCTGAAAGCGGGGGATAGATATTACCTGCAGCCTTGTTCTTATTCCACCACATTGGACGGACTTGAACCTGTGGAATTCGGGGTGCAAGATTGGCAGAATAGTTTGAAATATCAAGATTTACATAGCTGGGCAGAAGAAAATAGGGTCTCATTGGAACTAAGAGGTTGATCCTGAAAATTAGACTATGAAGCAGGACAAGAAAACGGGGTGCATGGGCGCGAAGTATCAAGGCTTTGTGAAGGCTTTATACTGGGCTTTCGCGCTGTTTCTCGTGGTGATGAATATCATTCCTTTGGGCAAGGCAGATTCCAGTCTCAGCAGTAAAAAGGTGTCGTTTCTGCGCCTCGATTATCTCGTTCACGCGGTGATAATGCTCGGCTTTGCTTGGATATATCTATTTGCTAAATGCCTTAGATTACAGATATTTAACTCAAAAGAAAAACTAAAACTGATCCTTATTATCTTCCTTTTTGCGCTCTTGCTTGAGTCCTTGCAACTTTTGGTTCCATGGCGCACCTTCAATCCGCTTGATCTCTATGCAAATCTGATCGGTGCAGCGCTTGCCTCTATCTTTATCTTGATTGTGCGCTGATCAAAAACGCAGCAAAGAAAAAACCGTGCCGACATTGCTGGCGACACGGTAGGTTTTGGATAAGGTGAATATCACTCAAATATCGTCTAAAAAGCAGTTTACTGTTTTTCCAATCGTTTTAATATCGAGGCTGTGTTGCGAGATATGTCCGTGAATACATTGATGATTTCGGCTCCAGCTATGCTGAAAACTCCAGCTATTCCGGCACTGAGAGCAAGTGGAAGTTGAGTAAGTATCACGCCTCTAAAATAAGAGTCTTCTGTTAAGAACCTAATAATGATATAAAGAAAGTATATTACACCTATTCCTAATGTTATCCAACCAATTACTCTCAAGATCGCAGAAATGATCTTCAAGGCAGGATAGCTGGGCAATTCATTTTTCTGTGACATAACCTCTTTCTCTAAATTAGGATTTAAAGGATCATTTCTGAAATTCAGTTCGCCCTCGAGCACTCCTTTGACTTTTTCTGAAAGACTTTCGTTGTTTAACAAGTTTATAAGGTTGTCAAAACTCAGCCGATTGAGCGTTTTCGGTACAATTTGTCTATCCTCGGGCAGAGATAAGAATTCTTGGACTGACATAAAGTTCTTCATTACTTCTCTCCTAAATTTTTATAACTGCAGTGTAGTTTGTGTAAAATAATTTGTCAAGATAAATGTTTGCAATATATAATGTTGTTCCCGCTTCTTCCCTATAGGATTCAGCTATAGATATGGTGATGATCTGGTCATGCCCATGAGCACATCATGACCACATCTCCACCTGAAACCAATAGGGAAGCAATGGCAAATCACTAAACATCAGCAAGTTACGGAAAGCGATGAAAAAGATGGTGAAGAGGGTGGTTTTAAGACTGGAAAGCTTTTACTTGACCAAATCACCGCTTCCGTATTTTAATACAAGAACTAAGTAAAACGGGTGTATTGTAATGATAGAATTTGAACATCTCTTGCCTTTGGTGCAAAAACCATCGCGCTATATCGACAATGAAATCAACGCTTGCCACAAGGATTTTGAGGCGGCGGATGTGCGTATGCTCTTTGGATTTCCCGATATCTATGAGCTCGGTGTCTCGCATCTGGGGCTAAAGATACTGTATTCTGTCATAAATTCACTGCCTTATGCCATGGCAGACCGCGTTTATCTGCCTGCGCAAGACTTTCTTGATGCACTGAAAAGGGAAAATCTTCCTCTTTATGGTGTGGAAAGTCGTCGCGCCGCCTTGGATTTTGACATTCTAGGTATCACTTTTCAGAGTGAACTTACCTATAGCAGCGCCTTGGAATTGATCCACAGCAGCGGTATTTCGGTCTTTGCAAGAGAGCGTAAAAGCAATGATCCGATAGTGCTTGCAGGCGGACCTTGCATTAGCAATCCTCTGCCTTTAGCACCTTTCATAGATGCTTTCTTTTTTGGAGAAGCGGAAGAGGGAATAGTAGAGATCGCTGAAGTGCTTAAAACGCATAAAGATAGAGCGCAGCGCCTGGAAGCTTTGAAGCAGGTAGAGGGTGTCTGGGTCCCTGAATATTTTGGCGACGGTCCTTGGGATATCACAATCCCGGATAGACCTATCAAGAGCCGCAAATTCGCAAACTTCCATGAAGGAGATATCAAACATGAACCGCAGCTTTTGAGCTGGCAATTGGCTACTCACAATCGCTATGTTGCAGAGATAATGCGCGGCTGTTCAAGGGGTTGCCGCTTTTGTCATGCCGGCTATTTCTATAGACCCGTGCGCGAGCGCAATCCAAATCAGATTTTAGACGATCTCTTGCGTGAAGTGGAAAGCTCCGGCTGGGATGAAGCGGGCTTGGTCTCCCTTTCCAGCAGCGATTACACCTGCATTCGCGAACTGCTTTTAGCGCTCTTGCAGAGAGTGGATACGAAGCGCACGCATATTTCCCTGCCCTCCTTGCGGGTGGATTCTTTGGACGATCGCTTGGTGAGCCTCATGCAAAGCCTTGGTCGTGAAGGGCTTACCATTGCCCCGGAGGCAGGAAGTCAGCGGCTGAGGGATGTGATCAATAAAAACCTCAGCGAAGAAGAGATCTTGGAAGGAGTGGCGATAGCTCAAAAGCTTGGTTGGCAAAAGATTAAGCTCTATTTCATGATAGGTTTGCCCACTGAGACAGAAGAGGATATCGATGAAATCGTCGCGTTGGTAGAAAAGATCAACACAATGGCAGGCAAGCGCATGAGCATAAATGTGTCGCTATCTCCTTTTACGCCAAAGCCTTTCACGCCATTCCAATGGTCAAAGATGGTGGATGGAGAGATGCTGCTTGATCGTGCTTTGAGCGTGAAGCATAAACTCATAAAATACCGTAATATACGTATAAAATATCATGTGATTGAAAACTCGGTTTTGGATGCCTGTCTGGCTCGCGGAGATATCAGCATGGCAAAAGTGCTGCATCGTGCCTGGGAAAAGGGAGCGATCTACGACGGTTGGAGAGAGCATTGGGATTGGACTATCTGGCAAGAAGCCTTCGACTTTGTGGGGCTTAAAATAGAAGATATTTGTGATGAACGCGATCCGCAAGCGCCTCTGCCATGGGACTTTGTGGATATAGGCGTAGATAAAGAATACCTTATAAAAGAATATGAGAAATCGCTGAAGGAAGAGCTCACAGAGGACTGTCGCGAGCTATGCGGGCTTTGCGGAGCCTGTGAGGGAGAGGTGGTCACTCAAAACGCAAAAGAGATGCTTGCCGATGAACTGCCGAGCGAGACAGGAGAAGACTTTAAACGTGATCTGCAGAATCAGTTCCGCTATCGCATGTATTATGAAAAGACGGGGCTTTTGCGCTTCGTTTCGCACCTGGATTGGATGCGCATGCTCTTCCGCAGGGTCTCCGTGCTGGACTTGCAAACCGTCTTCACGCGTGGCTTCTCGCCTCATCCAAAGATCGGCCTTTCACCGCCCCTACCTGTCGGAGTGGAAAGCGTTTGCGAATACTTTGACATCTCATTTTATCGCTCTTATGATTTAAAAGAATTGGAGCAGGCGATGACTAAGGCACAGATTCCCGGTTTCAAAGTGTTTGCAATCGAAGCACTGAGCCGAAAACCGGGGCAGGCAAGAGAGGAAAGCCTGATTGCCACGATGGATGAAGAGGCGAAAGCTCAGGTAATTTCTGCATTGACAGACTTTGATAAGAAAGATAGCCTTGTATTTGTGAAAGAGACACCAAAGCGACGTAAAAGCTATGATCTAAAAGATATAATCATCAGCTGGGAAGCGACGAAAAAGGGGATAAAGATCCGAAAGTCGCTGCAAAGTCCGGGACTCTACGACGTTCTGGAAGCATTGACAGACTTCTCCCGTGAAGAGCTTTATCGCTTTGGCATACAAAGAATTGAGTTTCACTTTTAAAGAGAATATTTATGAAAGATTTAGAAAAAACATTACTGAAATCCGTGGACAGATCATTAAAACAGATGGCAAAATATCGCCGTCTGAGATGGATGCTGCAAAGAAATGTGGGCGAGGCGCCCCTGCACGTTCTGAGCCTGGGCAAAGCGGCGACGCAGATGGCGATTGCAGCGATGAATACCCTGCCTCAGGATAGGGTGCTCAGCTTGGATATTCTGACTAAGCATGGCTTCTATCCTCATGATCTGCCGCAAGATATGCGCTCACACATATTTGAAGCAGGACACCCCGTGCCGGATGAAAATACCGAGAAACATAGCAAAACAATCATTGAAAGAATCAGCTCCATTCCCCGCGAGCACGAGTTGATTATCCTGCTTTCGGGCGGGACTTCTTCGCTCTTTGAATATCCGCGGGAAGGTGTGAGCTTTGACGAGGTGGTTGCGCTGAATAAAACCTTGCTGCGCTGTGGTTTAGATGTGGATCAAATCAATAAAAAGAGGCGTGAATATTCACGTGTCAAGGGCGGCGGAGCGGCAGAGCTTTTCCCTCCTGCAAAGACGCAAGTCTTTTTGCTGAGCGATGTTGCAGGCGATGATCCGGCAACTATCGGCAGCGGACCTTTCTATCTCCCGCAGATCAAAAATCATCATATCGTGGGGAACAATTTATCACTGAAAAAGATACTGGAAAAGCGCTTGGCTAAGAGCTTCCCGGACTATTCTGTGCGGCTGGCTTCCAGATATATTCAGGAAGATAGCGAGGAATTTGCCATCGCATTGGGAAGATTCGCCCAGAGCGCACCGAAGGGGATCTATCTCTTTGGCGGAGAATGCTCTCTGCAGGTAATGGGTAAGGGCAGAGGCGGCAGGCTCAGTCATCTTGCGCTGGCCATTTCGCCCAAGATATCCGGCGAAAAAGAGATACTATTTTGTGCGCATACCAGCGATGGGAACGACAATCTCAAGGAAAGCGGCGGCGCGATTGTGAACAACCGTAGTTGGGAAAAGATGATAGAAGTCGGCAATCCCAAAGCAGCGCTTAAAGACTTTGATTCCTATGAGATACTAAACAAAATCGACGCCATCATCCCCGGCAGATATACAGGCTGCAACGTGAACGATCTTTATATATTGATAATAAAGTAAGCAGCTGATTATCCCGCATCTCGAAATATAAAACCTTTTTAGCTTCAGTGCAATTATGCGCTTGAAAATTGCTTATTTAATGTTAATTTCCCACCGCTTCCCTATTGGATTCTGGTGATGATATGGTCATGATGTGGTCATAGACATGAGCATATCATAAGCAGAAGCTAAGCTGTATCCCATAGGGAAGCAATGGTTTATCGTTATCATTCCATTGATTTTCATAAAATATTCAAACATGGTTGAACTTGAGCCATATCATATTAGATCTCGTCGCAGGAAAAATCAACGGTATTTGATGACAAATTGTGTGAAAAACATAGCATATAAAAGCATAAAAATCATTCTGAAACTACGATATTTAAGACCATGAATGCAAAAACCCGCCACGCTACATATTTAAAAAACATTTATCTTGACACGATACAGCCACAATTTATTTTGTCTTATATGAAAGAAGCCGCCAGAAACGGCTTTAAGTTGTTGTGAATCCCGCCATTGCGGGCAAATGAAATAGCTACATAGTTTAGCTATTTTTTTTGAAGCAAATCCGGTGTGCCATTTTTCCGGCGCAGACAGATTTTAACATAAATAAATATATTCAATGCGGTCAACCGTATGATAAAGAGGTATTTAAGGTGCGATATTACCGAACTCAGATTGAAGACATAGCCAAAAGGATCTGTTCAGACATGAACGTAGCCCTTTACGACATCGATGAAAAGATGAGCGGAAAGGGGCGTATCATCATCGTTTATCTCACGAAGATCGGCGGCGTCACCCTGGATGAAGTTGCGAAATTCAGCAGGGCATTGAGTTCTGAATTGGATAATCTTGATCTCATTCCCGATCGTTATTTCTTGGAGGTTTCATCTCCCGGATTGGAGCGTCCTCTCAAGCTCAAAACGCATTGGGTAAGCGCCATCAACGAGAAGGCAGCGGTTCAATATCAGATAGATAAGGTCAAGTATTCGGTGATGGGCACGCTTGTGGAAGTACATCAGGACATGGTGGTTTTGGATGACAGGGGCGAGAGGATAGAGATCCCCCTGCGCTCTATATCCCGTGCAAAAACAGTATATTTGGGACAACCCCGGAGAGATAAGAATGAACGGTAATATTTTGGATGCAGTGATCAAGCTAGCAGCGATCAAGCAATTAGATGGAGCTCGGATTCAAGAGATCATCGTCGAATCCATAGTCAGCACTTTATCGAAGAGATTGGAGCCGGAAAACGAGCTTGAAGTCTTAATCGATGAAAAAGAAGGCTGCATTAAGGTTCGTTATAAATGCAGGGTCGTGGAACAGGAAACCGGCATAGGAGAGATCTCTATAGCCGAAGCTCAGGCATATTATGATGCCGAGGCGATGTTGGGCGACTATGTCCAAAAAGAGCTTTCTTTGCATGAATTTGAGCCGAAACTGGTCAAGACCGTGCAAAAGATCATTCAAGATAAGATTCGCGAGATGGAAGACGAGAAGATTCAAAACGACTTTGATAAGCAGAAAGATACCATCGTTTCCGGCAGGATCAAAGCCATCGACGAGCAAAATGGCGGTTTTAGAGTGGATATCGGCTACACCGATGCTCTGCTTCCTTTGGACGAACAGATAGAAGATGAATATTATCGCATAGGCGACAACATAAAAGCCTATGTGACAAACGTTCGTAAAATGCACAGAGAGAAGAGCATTACGGTCATCCTTTCGCGCACTCATCCGGAATTTGTGAAACGCCTGTTTGAAGCCGAAATCCCGGCTATCTTCAATGGCAATCTCAAGATTCGCAAGATTGTTCGCGATCCCGGAATACGCACCAAGGTCGAACTGGAAGCCTTAGAAGAAGGAATTGATCCGATCACTGAATGCGTAGGACCAAAAGGAACGCGCATAGACAGCATTCGCAGAGAATTGCACGGCGAACAGATTGATCTCGTGGTATATACTGATGATCCGCAGCAGAAGGTAATCAATGCCTTGGGCGTGGATTCCATCCGTCGCGTGGTGATTGATCGCGGCAGAGCGGCATCCGTTATCGTTGATGCTCAAGATAAGGTCACAGCCATCGGCAAACAAGGCAAGAATGTGAAGCTCGCGGCAAAGCTTACCGAGCTAAAAATCAACATCTTCACCGCGGAAGAATATGAAGAGAAGATGGCGAAAGAACGTAGAACCATCAGTCATGTCAGCGATCTCGACGGCGTGACGCCAAAGCTTGCCGAAGTTCTGCGCTCAGCTGGCTACACCTCGGTTCAGGATATATTCCAAGCCACGGAAGACGAAATTGCCGGCTTGGACGGACTGGGACCCAAGACCGCCGAAAGGCTCAAAGAGGCAGCGAGGTATTTCTAAGATGCCAAATAAAAGCAGTAATGCCGGACACATTCCCATTCGCACCTGTGTGGTGTGTCGCAGCCGTATGGCTCAGGGGAGGCTGTTGAGCTTCATCAGCCAAGATGGAGGCATCTGCTTTGATCCCAAGAGGATACTGCCCACAAGAAAACATTATGTTTGCCCGGTTGAGAGTTGCGTATCAGCTCTTCCCAAGTGGCAGAAAAGAAGACTTAAAGTAAGGGGGAAAAAGTGAGACAAGAATGTGCGCTTAATCCCCGTATATTGAATTTGATGCAGCTTGCCAGGAAGGCAGGCAAGCTCGAAGCGGGAAGTGAAGCCTGCATCCGAGCTATGCATCGTGGACACATTCACACCATTGTTGTCGCATCAGATGCGGCTCAACGCAGCAAAGATAGGATCAAGCACGAGCTTGAAAAGACCGGTAAAGCTACGCCTTTCATAATAGGCGGCACCAAGGATGAGATCAGCCTCGCCTTAGGACTCAAAAATACCGGTATCTTTGGTATCTGCGACAAAAATTTTGCCGCCGGAATAGCCAAACATTATTCCGGTGATGTGGAGGAACCTTGCAAGTAAGAGTACATGAATTAGCCAAGGAACTCAAGATAAGTACAAAAGCTCTGATAAAGCATTTGACGGATCTTGGCGTTATCGTAAAAAGTCATATGAGCTTCATCGAAGCAGATGTGGCAGATAAGATCCGCGAGAAATACAACGAGCAGATTAATGCTGAAATAAGAGCAGAGCGAGATCGAAGAAAGTTTATAGAGATGCGTCAGCAGGCCAAGAAAGACGAAGCCAAAGCTGCCGCAAGACAAGAGAGAGCCAAGGCAGAAAAAGCAGCCGAGAGCAAAAAAGAGAGCAAAAAGGCAGAACCTAAGAAAGCCGAACCCAAGAAAGCAGCAAGAACTGCCAAAGTGGAACGTAAAGAGCCCGCAGTTGAACAAGAAGCTGCCGGTGGCTTGCCTTCATACCTCGAAAAGCAAGAGGCGAAAGCTCGTGAAGAGGCTCTCAAACATCGCGAAAAACTGGATATCAGGGTGCCATATCAACAGGCAACCCCCATCATCAAGCCCAAACCGGCAAGGCCAAAGCCTTCCCAAAGGCCGCGTAGACCCAGAACTCGCACGCGCACAGAACAGCCTCTGCCCACGCCTCCGCCCATGCCTATGCCGGATAGAGCGGTGGCAGACAAGAAGTTTGGCAAAACCAAGCAAAGACCGGATGAACTCGGCGATAAAGCCAGACCCAGAAGAGGTGCAACTCAGAGGAAAGGCAAAGGTCGCGCAGCGGATATCACTGAAGCCGATGAAGCTGCAATCTCCCGCAGCATCAGAAAGGTCATGCAGAAAACAGGCAGGCGGAGAAGACATCATCGCGAAGCTCAGGCGGTCATTGATCGTAGCCAAGAGATTATCATTCGTGAGTTTACTTCGGTTTCCGAGCTTGCAAAGATCATGAACGTGGCTGCCAGCGAGATCATCTCGAAGTTCTTTATGATGGGTCAATTGGTGACCATGAACCAGCGCTTGGATCGTGATTCACTGGAAATGATCTGCGACGAATTTGAAGTAGATTTCCGCTTTGAAGATGAATATGGCACGGATATCATCGAACAAGAAATGGAGCAATATGCCGATATCGAAGAGGAGCCGCGCCCTCCAGTCGTCACCATCATGGGGCACGTTGACCACGGCAAAACCTCTATCTTGGACTACATTCGCAATGAAAACATTGTTGCCGGTGAATCCGGTGGCATCACTCAGCACATTGGTGCATATCAGATTGAAGTAAATAAACATAAGATCACTTTCTTGGATACTCCCGGGCACGAAGCTTTCACGGCTATGAGAGCTCGCGGAGCAAACGTGACGGACATCGCAATCATCGTGGTGGCTGGAACCGAGGGAGTGAAACAGCAGACTAAAGAAGCGATTGACCACGCCAAGGCAGCAGGAGTCTCCCTGATCGTTGCGATCAACAAGGTTGACCTTCCTCAAACCAACGTGGATAAGACCATTGCCGAGCTTTTGGAAGCCGGCGTATATCTCGAACAATGGGGCGGCGACGTCCCTTGGGCGAAGACTTCAACCGTCACCGGCGAAGGAATACTCAATCTCATTGAGCTGATCCTGCTCACCGCCGAGATGATGGAGCTCAAGGCAAAGCGTAAAGTGCCGGCTGAAGCAATAGTCGTGGAAGCCCAAAAAGACGCTCGCATGGGCTCTGCTGCAACCATTCTCATGCAACAAGGAACGCTCAAGAAAGGCGATATCATCGTCTGCGGAGCGGTTCATGGACGCGTAAGACGCATGGAAAACGAGCGCGGCTTAGAGATCTTGGAACTCGGTCCCAGCGATGTGGCAAGAATCTATGGTCTCAACGATACCCCCAAAGCGGGCGACATCTTGAACCAAGTGGACAATGAAAGAACCGCGCGCTCAATCTCTTCCGAGAGGTTGCAGATACGTCATGAACGCGAGAAATATCAGAACAAATCGAGCTTGCAAAACATCTTTGCGAGAATGAAAGAAGAGGAAGTCAACACCCTCAACGTTATCCTCAAAACCGATACAGACGGCAGCGCGGAAGCTCTTGCAGATAGCCTGCAAAAGATTTCCACAGAAGAAGTTGCGGTCAATATCGTTCACAAAAGCGTGGGCGGAATCAGCGAGACAGACGTATCCTTGGCGGCTGCCAGTGATGCGATCATCATCGGATTCCACGTTCGTGCAGCCCATCAGGCGCGCCGACTTGCCGATGATGAAGGGGTTGAAATAAAGCTCTATCAGATCATTTATGACGCAATTGAGGATGTTAAGAACGCTCTCGAAGGCATGCTTGACCCCATCATTGAAGAGCAGAGCATCGGTTCTGCAACGGTCAAACAGGTCTTCAGGATCAAAGGCGTGGGCGTGGTTGCCGGCTGTCAGGTGGATCGCGGCAGCATTCAGCGCGATTGCCTTGCTCGCATCTATAGAAACGACGTGCTCATCGCCGAAGACAAGCTCAGTTCATTAAAACACTATCAAGATGATGTAAGGGAAGTGCGCGCAGGAACAGAATGCGGACTTTCCTTCGTAAAATACAACGACGTTAAAGAAGGCGACGTTATCGAAGCCTATTTTGAGCATGAGGTTGCACAAAAACTCTAATGAAGAATTACCGCATTCCCAGATTGCAGAATGAGCTCAAGAAGCTCTTCAACACCACTCTCAGTCAGAAGTTGAATGACCCGAAGCTTGATTGGGTTCAGATCACTGAGGTCGTTCTTTCTCGTGATCTGCGCTATGCGAAGCTATATTTTTCACACTACAACAATCCCGCAAAGCATGAAGTGATCAGAGAACATCTGATCAAGTCATCCGGCTTTTTCAAAAAACAAATTGCAGGAGCAAAGATAATGAGAACAATACCGGAACTGTCTTTCTACTACGACGATACGGAAGATCGTGCAACAAAGGTTGAAGCTCTCCTCGCTCGCATCAAAAGTGATTATGACGACGATGATGATGACGGCTATGATCCGGATATCGATATTGAGGATTATCTGGATGATGACGACTACTACAATTACGAAGATGAAGAGGAAGACTACGACTACGAGGATTATGATGATGAAGGCGAGGACGAGCTTGATCTGATCTGATCTGATCGAGGATCGTCCCCTTTTAGTATCAAACCATGGAAAACAACTTTTCAAATCTGCTCTTTGTCTTGCTTAGCAAGGCAGAGAGCATTGCTCTTACTACCCATCTTAATTCCGATGGCGACGGCATGGTAGCCCTTTTTGCCTTGCAAGAAATCCTTTGGCAAAAAGGCTTGGACAGCACCATCATCAGCGATGGGGAAGACCTCGCTCGCTACGACTTTCTTATGCACAAAGCCGAGGTTTTGCCCTTTGAAGAGAGTATGCAATACGACGCCACGATAGTCGTGGATTGCAATAGCTATGATCGTTTGGGAGAACGCCGTGCATTGGTGGATAGAGCGGATAATGTAGCCGTTATAGACCACCATATTTTGGAGCATAACCCCATAGAGGGCGATCTCTTACACATCGACTATAGGCAGGTCTCCGTGGGCGCCATGGTCTGGCAACTCTTTGAAGATGAGATCAAAAGCTATGAGCCTGACTTGCGCAATTTCATAGCACGCTGCACCTACGTTTCTATCTTGAACGACACAAATAACTTCGTGAATGCCAATAGCAAGAAGGATGTATTTGAGCTTGCAGCAAAGCTTTGCGATGAAGGAATCGAGCCGCATGTGCTGAATCGCGAGTTTTTCCACAATTACTCTGCCAACGAGATACTCTACAACGGGCGCACCCTCTCCACGCTCACGATGGAGCTGGACGGGCGAGTGCTTTTCCTCTATTCGGACTACGCTTTGGCACAGAGCCTGAATTATGATCCCGAAAACAAGATGAGCGTTGTGCGGCATGTTCAAGGCGTGGCGGAGGCAGAGGGCGTGATCTATTGCCAAGAAATAAGCCCCGATGTATGGAAAGTATCGCTACGTTCACTGATCTTAAATGTGCAAGAGATAGCCGCAAGATTCGGCGGCGGAGGCCACCGAAGAGCATCCGGCTTGACGATAGAGGGCAGCCTCGCCGAGGTCAAAGAAACCTTACTAAGAGAATTTGAGAAAGCTTTGGAAGAAGCATGAATTTCTTTTTGCTTTTAGACAAAGATGAGGGTTCCTCGTCTTTCAATCTCATTAGGCAATTAAGGAAACTCACAGGGATCAAAAAGATAGGCCACGGCGGTACTCTCGATCCTTTTGCAACGGGGCTAATGATTTGCGCAGGCGGACAATACACACGCCTCTTAAAATATGTAGAAGCAAAAGATAAGACTTATGAAGCCTGCATAAAACTGGGCTATTTTAGCGATACCGGAGACCCCGAAGGCGAGATACAGCAGGGCAAGATCAGAGAAATCAACACAAAGGACATAGAAGGCTTGCCAAGCAAAGTTTTAGGCGAAAGAGAACTAAAACTTCCCAGACACAGCGCCATCAAGATAAACGGCAAGCGTGCATACAAATATGCCCGAGAGGGGAACATCATCGATATGCCCACGCGCCTCAGCCACATACACGATTTTGAAATAATAAAGCTCGAAGAAGACCATCTCTATTACCGCGCAAGAGTTTCCAAGGGAACCTATATCCGCTCGCTAAGTGAATATATAGCAGAGCTTTTGGGCTGCGATGGCTACACGATAAGCCTCAGGCGAACCATGATTGGCAAACACAGAGTGGATGAGGCATTTAAGATGGAAGAATTGACAGAGGATTGGCAAAACAGAGCAATAGACCCCGCCGAGATACTCGTAAACATGCCCGCCCTGAAGATCAGCGATGCACATGTTCAAGACATCTTTTGCGGCAGAAAGATCAGCTTCCAAGGCGAGGAGGAGCAGGAATATGCCCTTTTCAACGAAGCTTTACGCCTGATTGCGATTGGAAAAGCAAGAGAAGGCGCCATCTACCCACAACTTGTTTTCAACAACGAGGCAAAAGCATGAGCGTGATCAGCATAGGAACCTTCGACGGCATCCATCTCGGACACCGCAGCCTGATAAGACGCATGATTGAGATAGCCAAAGAACAAGGCCTAAAGAGCGTTATCATCTCATTTTACGACCACCCCACTTACACGCTGAAAAGCTCAAACATGCCGCCGCTTCTTTGCCCTTCTCCCGTGAAAAAGCGCGAGCTTAAGCGTTTAGGCATAGACGAAGTAGATATGATGAAATTCACCCCGGAACTGGCTTCCACTTCCGCCGAGGACTTCCTGGAAAGCATTGTAAATAAATGGCATCCCAAGGTGATAGTGGTGGGTTATGACAGCCATTTCGGCGCCGGCAGACGCGGCAACAGAGAGTTTTTAGAAAAGAACCGCGATAAATATGGCTACATAGTAGAGTCCGTCCCGCCCATGCTCTTAGAGGGAAAGACCATCAGCAGCAGCCAGATAAGGCAAGCACTCTTTCAAGGGCGCATTGACGATGCAAACGAGCTTTTAGGACGCAGATATCGCCTCTTAGGCAAGGTGGTGCGCGGCATGGGCAAAGGCAAGGACTTCGGTTTCCCCACGGCGAACATAGCCTTGGAGAATCCCCATCAGCTCATCCCCAAAGAGGGATTGTATCTCAGCAGCAGCCAGGTGCAAGGCACTAAATATTTTGGCTTGACTAATATCGGCAAATCCCCCACGGTGAAAACTGATGGAATAGTAGAGATAGAAACTTTCCTTTTGGATTTTGAAGGAGATCTCTACGGCGAAGAGATTGAGATTGAACTAATTAAATATTTGCGGGAGGAGAAGATGTTTGCCGATACGGATGAGCTGATAAGCGCAATGAACGAGGATTTAACGCGCGCCCGAAAGCTGATAGGGGAGATGCGTCCATGAAGCGGATAATACCCCTAATCCTCTGTCTTTTCAGCCTTTTATATGGCATAGGATATCATCCTTCAAGCGGTGAGGAAGTCTTCCCGCAGGACCGTGCATATCATTTTCACCATCATAATAAGACGGACGACTACCACTTCTTCGGCTCATCCATTTGGGCGGTTCGTTTCGATTTCAGAAGCAAATATCCCACTATCGAAGAGGTGCTTTTCAACACGCGCGGCGCAAGGCTATATTTCCCAGCCATCGGTGATTCCGCAATGATACAGCTTTATAGCGATAATGAAGGCGAGCCCGACATGCTCATAGAATCCGCCCGCATTCACATTTCTGATCATCTCATCGACCATCATTTCAGCTCGCAATACACCTCAGATGCAGTGTGGCTCTTCGTTCAATATCAGACGAACAACCTCAGCAGGTTCGTTTCAGCCAGCGCGGGAGGGGGTACTCGCAGCTATTACATGCAGGAACACGGCAACATTCAGACTTTAGCAAACTTTGCTGAAAACGGGTTTGCCGCTGAGCTGTTATTTGGTCTTTTGGGAGACTATACACAGCCGAAAGATGGCTTGGAGCTGCAGCAGATCAGCTTTTCGGGGGATATTATTCCCGGCAACGAGATTTATCCCATTTTAAAGATATATAATCACAACACACAGCCTGCCCAAGATATGAGATTAAACCTGCTTTTCAGCCGTCCGGGAGAGGCGGATTATGAAAATCTTGAGATCGCTGTCCCGGAGGTCTTGTATGGACAGAGTGAGCATGAAATCGAGTTCAGAGATGCAATATTTAATTTGCCGGGCGAGCCTACTCAACTCCGCATAGAGGCGAGGATTAGCTCTTCTCTGGCAGAGAATGATACGCTTTTAATAAACAACAGAAAGACCGTAAATTTAGGTGTTTATCAGGATGAATATCCTGTTATTTTGGTAGAAAACTTTGTCCGCGACCAAGATATCGGCACGATAAGATTTTATCAAAAGAACAGCTTGCAAGATAAGATGCATGCCGTGGAGTATTATCCCCTGCTCACGGATTCTTGCGGAAATATTGCCTCGCAACAGCGCTTTAACGACTATCGTTTCAACTCTTTACCGCGCACGATGATTGCCGGCGAAAGGCTGATAGCCGGGCTGAATACGGCGTATCCTGATAACTTCCAAAATGCCGCTTTGGGTTTGGAGCATTATCGCAGTTTTATCAGCCGATCCATCATTAACTTACGGGATTCTGATAGCGCTGCACGCAAAGAAGTTACGATCTCTTTTGAAAACGATAACACCCATCTTTTTGACACTCAAGCAGCCAATCCCGTGCTAAATTCTAAGCTCTATGTAGGGCTATTCAACAAAGTGGCAGAAAAAGAGGGAAACTATTGTATTCTAAACAGATGGATAGCTCGCGGAGATACCATCAATCACAAGCTACACAGAGGCGAATCGGCGGAAAAGATCTACAGCTTCAGCACGGTTGGGCTCGATATCGCCATGTCTTCAGATTATCGCATCTATTATTGGCTGCAACAGGGCGGCAACGGCAGGATTCACCATGTGGGCTACGCGGATTTTGCCATGGATGAAGATGAACCGGAGCCTGAGGCAGAAGCCCCTCAAGCCGCTTTGGAGATATATCCCAATCCGGGCTACGGGCATCAAGATTTCAGCTGCAAACTAAACGGTACGGGCGGAAAGGTGAGCGTCTATAATCTGCGCGGACAGAAGATATTTGAAACAAAACAACGCTCGTCAGAGCTTCAACTGAGTAGCGAAGTATTTCCCTCTGCGGGTATTTATTTCGTTAGATATGAAGCAGATGACGGCACGTATGACATGAAAAAAATAAGCATTATAAAGTGAAAAGGATTATGGCAGAACACATTTTAGTTAGCGATTTATACCAACACGAAAACAAGGAAATAACGGCCTTTTACCTCGTTACCGAAAAGGAATTGAGAGAGGGGAAAGGCGGACAGTATCTGAGATTGAGAATGCAGGATAGAAGCGGGAACGTGACGGCAAATGTATGGCGCGATGCCGCTAAGACCGCCGAGGAATTTAACCAGGGCGATGTAGTGAAAGTGAAAGCTCAAGTGGTTAATTTCAAAGGACAAATACAGCTTTCCATCACGCGGCTGAGATATGCAGATAAAAGCGAATATGACATGGGCTTTTTCCTCGCCAAGAGCAGGTTTGAACCGGATTTCTTAGCAGAGCGCTTTTGGAGCTTCGTAGATAAGGTGGAAAATTCCTATCTCAACCGACTCTTGCACGTGATTTTCGACGATAAAGAATTTTTCAACAAATTCCTCTATGCGCCGGCAGCCAAGGGCTGGCATCATAATTACAGAAGCGGACTCATTGAGCATACCATCGCCGTGGCAGGGCTATGTGAGTATTGCGCAACGATTTATCCCGTGTCTTTGGATCTCATGATCTGCGGAGCCATCTTCCACGACATGGGAAAGGTGGAAGAATATACCGGTGATGCCTCTTTTGAATTTACCGATATCGGCAGATTGGTGGGACATCTCAGTTTGGCTGATACTATGGTTGTTGCGGCAGCGGCTCAGATCCCGGGCTTTCCCGATGACCTCTTGCTCAATATTCGCCATCTGATCCTCTCCCATCACGGAGAATATGAAAAAGCATCGGTGCGTTTGCCTCAGACTCTCGAAGCCGTCTTGCTGCACAATTGCGACAATCTCGATGCGCAAGTGACCGGAGTCTCTCAGCTCCTCGATTCCGCTCCGCCGGATGCTATCTGGAGCGAATATGACAGGCTGAACAACCGCTATTACAGAATTGTTCGGGTAGATTAACTTAGCGATGTTTCAAACCTCCGTTCTTGCCAGCGGGAGCAAGGGGAACAGCATTTTTGTGCGCAGCCGGGATACGGGCATCATCCTCGATGCCGGCGTGAGCATGAAGCGCATCCTGAGCGCCTTGGACGAGCTTGGGCAGCCGCATTCTTTGATCAAAGCGGTGATTGTATCGCATGAGCATACCGATCACTCGCGCAGTGCCGGTGCGCTCTCTCGAAAGCTAAAAGTTCCGATGTTCATCTCGGCGGACACCTATTCTTATTGCGCGCACAGGCTGGGGAAGGTGGAACATTATCTGCACTATTTTGAGACCGGCATAGATTTTAATATCGGCAACATACTCGTGCGCCCCTTTTATTCTTCGCACGATGCGGTGGATAGCAGTAATTTTTGTTTTGAATATGACGAGCGTAAACTGGGAGTGGCATTGGACTTAGGCTTTGCGCATAGGCTCACTCTTCAGAAACTAAAGGATGTAAACACTCTGATCTTGGAAAGCAATCACGATCACGAAATGTTGATAAATGGTCCTTACGACTGGCAACTTAAGCAGCGTGTGAGCAGCAATCTTGGGCATCTTTCCAATGAGGAAGCCATTGGGCTGATCTCGCAGGTGATGCATGAAGGGCTGAGAAATGTGGTGCTGGCGCATCTTTCGGAGCAAAATAATACTCCCGAATTGGCGTATAATTCTATGAAAGAATATTTGGAGAGCATACGCAGCGATGCGAAATTGATGGTTGCCTCCCAAGATGCTCATACGCCGATGATAGATATTTAAGGTTTAATTCTGAAGTTTAAGTTCTCAGTCCTTTCAAAATCTGCTATCTTATCAGGCGTTTTTTCACCTCTTTTCCATGCCTTCCCTATAGGGTTCTGGTCATGATGTGGTCATGATATGGTCATCGCCATGAGCGTATCATAGGCACAAGCTGAGCTGTAACCAATAGGGGAGCAAGGAGATAGCTTGGTTGATTACATTAAAATAGCAGGATCTATGTCAATTTGAGGTTTTAGCTTCCCTTTGAAGTTCTTTTTAATGTGAATAATCGCTCTTTTGAGGATTGCCGGGGTCTGTGCTTTTATGATAATGTGATAGCGGTGCATCATGTTTATTTTAGGAATCGGCGCTTGCACGGGACCCAAGATCAGGAGGCTGCCGTTCCTCTTGGGCAAAGCTTCGGAAAGAAGGAGCATCTCTGCCTTAATTTGTTTGATGTCAGCGCTTTGAAAAAGCATTCGGCCGAGGCGATAGTAGGGCGGGTAATAGAGTTTCTCGCGATATTTCAGTTCTATATTCGCAAAATCGCAGAAGTTTTGCTCTTTGGCATAGCGGATGGCGTAGTGCTCCGGATTGTAGGTTTGGATGATAACTTCCCCTTTGCGTTCGGCGCGTCCGCTGCGTCCTGCAACCTGCGTAATGAGCTGAAAGCTGCGTTCTGCAGAGCGGAAGTCGGGGATATTCAGTGCGATATCGGCATTGATAATGCCTACCAAAGTGACGAGTGGAAAGTCCAGTCCTTTGGTGATCATCTGCGTGCCCAAGAGTATGTCTATCTCTCTGTTCTTCATGCGTCTATACATGCTTTTCAGG
>FZPS01000193.1_pt63 | contig 20683 bp, 19 predicted proteins | sample 1817821 | NCBI WGS metagenome assembly FZPS01 (sample SAMEA104158645, study PRJEB21678) | metagenome | place: Germany | collected 2015-04-21 | reverse complement strand
CAACAGGTAAATGAGTAATGGCTAAAACTTGAGTGCTATTACTAATTTCTTTTAATTTTTCCGCAACCGATAACGCTACTTCACCACTAACGCCGGTGTCAATCTCGTCAAAGATAATGGCCGGGAGTTGATAGTTTTTAAGCATATGAACTTTTAACGCCAACATTACCCGTGACATTTCACCTCCGGATGCAACCTTGGAAAGTTCTTTTAGTGGTTCACCAGGATTAAAGGAAATCATAAAATTAACCTTATCAATTCCATCATTATAAAAGATACTATCATTTAAAATATCTGAATAATTAACCTCATCAAAAGTTATTTTTAACTCAACTTTTGATAAGTGCAAATCAGCAAGTGTCTTTTTGATGGCATTAGACATTTCTTCACTCAAGGCACGTCTTATATTATGTATTGCTAACGCAATATCAAGCAGCTCTTGATGAGATTTTTTTACGTCTTGATAATATTCTTTTAAATAAAAATCATAGTTAGTAAAGCTATCTAGTTTTTGACTTAACTCATCACGATATTCGATAAGTTCAGGCAAATCTTTTTGGTATTTTCGTTTTAAATTATTAATAAAACTCAAACGAGCATTAATATAATCCAAACGTTCTTGATCAAATTCTAAATTAAGTAAGTCATCGTGAATTTCATTATAAATATCTTCTATTTCATAATAAGAACTCATTAATCTTTCTTTTATTTCTTGATACTTATTATGGAAAGCAGATAATTTACTTAAGTTGTTATTAATAAGGTGGATTGTGTCGATAATACTATTGTCTTGAAAATAGCTAACCGACTCTGATAATGTACGATAGATGCTATCAAAGTTATTAAGTTGATCAAGTTCATTTTTTAATTCATCAATTTCGGTTAGATCTAAATTCGCTTTATTTAATTCATCAAATTGATACTTATAAAATTCAATCATCTGATTATCTTTATTTTGTGTATTTTTTAAGTCTAAATACTTTTTCAAGTAATTTTTATAATTTTTAAGTTTTTCCAAATAGATTGGCATTAACTCTTTAACTTTATTATTGTCAATAAATTCTAAGTAATTACTTGAAATGAATAACTTACGACTATCAATTTGAGTATGGATATCAGCTAAATAATTGGAGATCGTTAATAGTTGACTTAAATTCACAACTAAACCATTAACTCGCGAAATGCTTTTTCCGTTTGCGCTGATTTCTCTTCTTATTGTAATAATATTATCTTCATCATCAATTCCGAGATTATTTAATATTTCTGTAATAACCGGATTGTCATGAAAGAAGACTCCTTCGATTATCGCTTTATCCGCTCCATATCGAATCAAGTCTTGAGATGCCCGTTCTCCTAAAAGCATTCCAATAGCATCAATAATGATACTTTTTCCTGCTCCAGTTTCTCCAGTCAAAACTGTTAATCCAGGTTTAAAATTAATGGTTATATTATCAATAATGGCAAAATTTTGGATTGTAATTGATGACAGCATTACTTCCACCTCTGCTATTTGCTTCTTATTTTATTTAATAAATCATCCATGCTAAGATTATATACTTTTTTTAATACGCTTACTTTTCCGTGTTCAACATAGGTATCAGGTAAACTCATTACTTCAACATTAATATTAAACTTTCTTAAATTAGCAAATTCCAAGATATGATTACCTAAGGAGCCATTATAAATAACTTCTTCGTAAGTAATAATATCTATTTCATTTTTAGCTAACTCTTGTAATAATTCTTCGTCCAGTGGATTAATAAAGCGGGCATTAATTAAACCAACATCTAACTGGTTTTTTTCGATTAGCGCTTTAATCTCTAAAAGATTAGGACCATAACTAATAACTACCTTCTTACTATGTGGAATTAGTACTTCCCATTTTCCTAAAACGATTGGTTCAGTTTTCTGATTGGAATCCATTTTAATTTTTATCTTGGGATAACGAATAGCCACCGGACCAGTTAAACTATAAGTTGCATAACTAACCATTGCTTGCATTTCCGCATAATCTTTTGGCATAATTATAACAATTCCTGGGATTGATCTTAAGAAGGCAATATCATATATTCCTTGATGCGTTTCACCATCATCATCAACGAGTCCGGCCCGATCAATATAAAAAACAACGTGTGAGTTAGTTCGAGCTACATCATGACTAATTTGATCATATGCTCGCTGTAAAAAGGTTGAATAGATAAAGACTGCCGGTTTAAGCCCAGCTTGAGCCATTCCGGCTGCCATTACGACTGCGTTTTCCTCAGCAATCCCCACATCTATTAGTTGATTAGGCAATTCTTTTGAGAAATTATATAATCCACTACCAATAACCATCGCCGGGGTTATGGCATAAATTTTCGAATCACTATAAGCTAATTCTAAAACAGTATTAGCAACTGCTTCTCCAAACAAAGCTTCATCAGCTTCTTTTTTATTTTTGAAAGTTCCGCTTTCAACATCAAAAGGACCAACCCCATGCCATATGCCAACTTTATCTTTTTCGGCAGGGAGATAGCCTTTTCCTTTGGTCGTTTTTATATGAAGAACGATTGATTCTTTTGATTCTTTAGCATAAGTTAAATATTTTATTAGTTCTTTAAAGTTATTCCCATCGATCCCCGCAAAATATTTAAAGCCCAAAGCATCAAAAATGTTCTTTCCAAAGACATATGATTTTACTGACTCTTTAACTCTTAACGTAAGTTTACGTAAGAACCTCGGAGTTACTTTAGAAAACCATTTATATGATTTTCTGATTCTTATTTTATTGAATACTTTTGATAGTGCTCCTACATTATGGGAAATGCTCATTTCATTATCGTTTACAATGATGATAACTTTATGATACGGATTGTTGCCTAAAAAATTTAAGGCTTCAAAGGTCAAACCATTACTAAATGATGCATCTCCCACAATCGCAACTGGGTCACCAATCTCAAATTCGCCAGTTTCTCTAGCAATACTATAACCAATAGCAGCTGATAAGGCAGTTGAACTATGGCCCGCTTCATAAACATCATGAATACTTTCACTTCTTCTCGCAAAACCACTTAATCCGCCATATTGACGAAGGGTTGAGAATTGATTGGCTCGACCAGTTAAGATTTTATGAGCATATGTTTGATGGGAAACATCAAAAATTAGTTTATCATAAGGACTATTGAAAACTTTATGGAGAGCAATTGTTAATTCAACTACTCCCAGATTAGAAGATAAGTGACCTCCATTTTGACTAACAGTATTAATTATTAAGGTTCTTATTTCTTTTGCTAACTCCTCTAGTTCAGGAATAGTCATTGTTTTTAAATCTTCTAATTTAAAGTTTTCAAGAACAGACATTATTTTAACCCTTCTTTAATAAATTGATAAGTATAAGAATCCTTACCAAAAACATCGATAATAATGGATAAAGCTCTATCAGTATGTTCAGCTAAAATAGCTTGGGACTTTTCCAAACCATAGATTTTTGGATAAGTTAATTTATCATTTTTTAAGTCACTCTTTGTGTCTTTTCCAAGTTGTTCATTTGTCAATACTAAATCGTTTATATCATCGCGGATTTGGAAAGCCAATCCCACATGATATGATAATTCACGTAATTTTTCTAAAGTTTCTTTGCTGACTTTGCCAATTAAACCGCCGGTAATAATCGCTGCTTCAATTAAACCACCAGTCTTAGCAAAGTGAATTTTATTTAATTGTTCTAGGTCAACATCTTCTCTTTCCTCATTAGCACTAATAATATCAAGAGACTGACCACCAACTAAACCATTAGCTCCCATTAATTCAGCAATATAAGCAAGCAAATCTACTTTAACACTATCTTCAACCTCAAGTGTCGCAAAGAGTTTAAATGCTTCTGCTTGAAGAGCATCACCTGCCAAAATAGCTTGGGCTTCACCATAAACGAGATGGTTACATAACTTACCACGACGATAACGATCATCATCCATTGATGGCAAATCATCATGAATCAAACCATAATTATGTAACATTTCAATAGCGCAAGCTGCATCAAGACCAACACTTGGGTCATCTACTAAATCATGTAAAACAACCATTGTTAAGGTTGGACGAAATAACTTACCCCAATTAAGAACCGTATATCGAATAGATTCTCGCAATACGTTGGAATAAGTAAATTGATTAGTGATTTCATCTAATCGTTCTTTGAGTAATTCTTGCCACTTTTCAACAAATTCTTTCATAACCCACCTCAATTAATTAAATTTTTCTTCGCTGGTTTCTGTCATCTTAGTAACGACAACTTCGCGTGCTTGTTCTAAGCGTTTTTTGCACTCAATACTCAAACTTATCCCTTCCTTATACTTATTGACTGACTCTTCAAGTGATAAATTTCCACTTTCAAGATCTTTTACTATTTTGGCCAGTTCATTAAGTAATTGTTCAAAGTTTTTATTTTCCATTTTCTTTCTCCTCCTCAATAGATGTTACCGTAGCGCTAAACATCCCGTCAGCCATTTTCACATCTACTTGATCCTTTACTTTTAATTTATTGATTTTGGTCAATACTTCACCTTGATGATAGACTATACTATATCCTTTTCGCATTAAATTAATCGGATTTAAAATATAAACCTTATCATTTAAAGCCTCTAACCTTTGATCATAACTATCTATTTTATTGGTAATAAGTTGATTTAAGCGACCAACATAAGCATCACAATTTGATTCAAGTTGATTTATCTGATCGGTTATGAGATTTACTCGTAATCGGTTTTTTAATTCTAAATGTTTTTGTTCCTTTAGATCAAGTATTTTATTTATACCATTATTTATTCTTTCTTGTAAGGTTCCTAAACTACTTAAATAATTATCTACTTTAACTAGTGGAGAATTATTATGTAAATTGTCATTCAATCTTAAAAAAGTTTGTTCAATTCGTTTGATAACTTCACTAAAGTTACTTAAACCATATGAATCAGTTAAGCGATGCAATTGCTTATTATTAAGTTCAATTTTATTGTTGATGCTCGCAGTTAATCTGTCTACCAGTGAATCAACATAATTTAATACATCATTTTTATCTTTCGTAAGACGCATTGCCGCTCCAGTTGGCGTTGGTGCTCGGTAAGAAGCCACATAATCACAAAGTGTATAATCAGCTTCATGACCGATGGCTGTTACAATTGGCACCGGTGAAGCAAAAAGCGTTCTTACCAGTTCTTCATCGTTAAAGCAATTTAAGTCTTCAAAACTACCGCCACCTCGTCCAATAATAATTACATCATGGCGTTTCGCACTATAGGCCAGTTTTAAAGCTCTAATCAAATCTTTTGGAGCATCTGTTCCTTGGACTAAGGCCGGATATAAAGTCAAGCGAGCAAGCGGTAATCTCCTATTGAAAGTGGAAATAATGTCATGAATCGCATCTCCGGTTGCTGCAGTAACAATTCCTACTTCCATAGGATACTCCGGAATTGGCTTTTTATGTCGCTCATCAAACAGTCCTTCTTTTTGTAGTTTGTCTTTTAAAGCGAGAAATGCGGCATAAAGAGCTCCAACACCTTCTTCTTCCATTTGTTTTACCAATATTGAATAAGTACCTCGTTTTTCATAAACACGTACTTGACCAACAACCTGTACATTTACGCCATCAGCTGGTTTAAATCTGATATTTAAATTATCCGGAAAAAACATCATTGCGCTAATTTCAGATTTATCATCTTTGAGAGAAAAATAAAAGTGTTTACCTGAGGCTTTAAAATTAGAAATCTCACCTTTTAAATATACTTGTTGAAGATGGACATCTTTATCAAATTTATGAAAGATGTAACGATTTAATGCACTAACAGTTACATATTTATTTTCGGGCATTAACAATACTCTCCTTGATATTGTCCAAGACCCGGTTGTTGAAACGTGCTTGGGTTCCATCTTCTAAGTCACTATAATCCTTAGTGATTTCAATTGCTTCATTGATGATGATACTTGCAGGAGTGTCGGTATATAACATTTCATATGTGGCGAGGCGAATGATCGCACGGTCAACATATGATAATCCAGTTAAAGACCAATTAACTAAATTTTTGGTTATCATTTCATCAATGACTGTTTGGTTGTTAAGAATCCCTATAACTGTTTCCGTAATAAATGGATCTAACTTTAACGTTTCATCATCCTTAGATTCTTGAACTAAAAATTCTAAGTATTTAAATACTTCTTCTGGTAAATTATAATTGATTTCTAAATTATATAATGCTGCGACAATAATTATGCGTGAGTCATGTCGATTCATATTAATCACCCTTTGTATCTATTATTTTAACACAAATAACCCTAAAATACCAACTATTTTAATTTAAAATAGAAAAATAAAGAAAATTGAGCACTATCAATGAGATAATGCTCAATTCATTAATTAACTAAGGTAGTTTTCGATAAGTTGTTTTATAACCTCATAATCCTCAATGCGCGTCTCTTGAGAGTATTTATCAACATTTGTTAGTTCAATATCAGTGTAATAAAATTTTAAAATAGCATCATAGCTTAGATATTTACCTAATTCGCGCGCTCCATATTGACTCATTCCAACTCCGTGGCCCCAACCTCCACCATAGAAGATTATCGTATTACCTACTTTTTCAATCGCAAAGAAGCCAGAAGGTAATAAGGAGAATGATTTTGGTGAATTATATTGAGGATAATTAATGTTAGAACAATATAGTGTAATATTTCTAAACAGCATTCTGATATTATATTCACCATAAATATTAAAGGTGTGGGTAGTAGTTTTAATTTCTAGGCAGATAATTAGTCCCCCACCACCACGTTGTTTAGCATTTATATCAACTATATTTCCAATATCACTTGGTATTGGTAAAGATTTAAACTCATCGCCGCTTTTAGTTAAAACTTGGGTTGGTTTAGCGCTATATCGAGAGCTTAATGATTCTTGAAGTGCAGTTTTTAATTGTGAAATATTAAACTCTGTTTTCCAGCGATGATACTCGGAACTTCGATCAGGTGAATCAAAATCAATTAATTTAAAGTATGACAACATTGAGTTTTCGTCATTGATGTCAAATTGAAGAACATTTCCATTAAAGTCTTTGGCATAAACGCGTGACGTTAAATATGGAACTGGTTCTCCTGGAGTATCGCCATCAAACCACACTTCATGAGAGTTTGCGGTGGCACCACTTCCAGTGGAATAAAAGTTAGCCCGAATAAACTTGCCATTATGAGTTGCCACAATTCCTTTGGTGGCTAAAATAGCATTATTAGAATTCGCATTTGGATTTGTATTGTTATATACTTGTGACATAACACTATCATCTACATGATAACCATCACTAATATATCCTTTAGCATGAATATCGTTAACCGCATAGGTGCGAGCAGCTACCGCTTGAGCTTTTAAAGCTTCAAGGCCGAATGAAGACGGCATTTCACTTGGAACTACATATTTCAAATACTCTTCTAGTGGAACATCATTCACTAAAAGTAATAGGTTACCAGCAGGACTTACTTCTAAACGTCCTGGATATAATCGACTACTACTGCCTCGTGAAATACTGAGCACTTGAATTAATCCATTGTTTTTAGGATTAAAGGTAATTAAAGTAGCATCCTTCATTACTACTGTACTACCAACTTTTACTTCAACATTTTTTTGACTATCAATGGTAACAAGTATTTCTTGATTCTTTGCAACTTCATAACTCTTACTATGATCTACATTTTTAAGGATAATATTATCTGAACTTAATAGCCTTATGCTACTATGATAGATGTCATTATCACCTGATACACTGACACTTTTATTGATGCGAACTCTGATGTTTTCATAAGAATAATTGCCATCAATTACAGCATATTCAACAATTCCTGGTTTTTCAGGATTGATAAAATAGTACACATTATCTAATCCTAAAACTATATCATCAAAAGTAATCTCTTTAACTTCGCCATCTATAATTTGATAATATTTAGTTGTTAAAGTGTAATTTAAATATCCAACTCCTTCAACTAAAAATCTACGGTTTAGTGGATCGATTCTTAATAGTTTTCCTGTATAAGCTTCATTATCAATAATAATGATCTTAACTGATTCGAAGGCAATGATACCTCTAGTTGTTTCCACAAAATAAGTTATATTATATGTTCCCGGTGTGTTAACATCAACTTTATCTAAACCTTGAATTTCTATTTTATCGGTGATATCCCCTTCAATTGGATCATATGCGGTAACACCAGCCATTAAATCAGGAAGGTTTGTGCCTGGTTCAATTATCCAATCTTTAGTTCCGCTAATCACTGGATTCCCTGATTCAACAACCTTAATTTGTATCTTTTGGGTTGCGGTTGCTCCCGTAGTAGTGGCCGTAATTATGATTTCATATTCGCCGACTTCGTTCATGTTGACTCCACTATAGTCAAAAGACAATTCTACTTCCGCATCAGTATTTGTTTTTGCAGTAACTATTTTTGATAAATCCGGAAGTTCTGCTCCTACTTGATATTCAGTCTCAACATTTTCTAAGCCAACAAAAGTTATTTTGACCTTGCTACAGCCAACAAGAACTAGAAAAGCTAATAGAACAATGAGAAAACCTTTCTTAAATATTTTCATTATTTGAGTCATAATACCCTCGCTCCTTCTTTTTACTCTAATACTATTATATCATTTTATTAATCTTACCGTCAATTCTAACTTATAAGTTAATATTTAACATAAAAAATAGCCGCTTTAATTTATAAGCGACTATTTTTATTCTTACCTTATTGCTAGGCCAGCACTGGCATAACCACTAATATTACATAATAATGGTTTATTATTACTAATGGCTGAAAAAACCATTAAGAGTCTTGTTTGGGCTTCAATTGGAATTTCCAGATTAGTTAATAAAGCACTTCTGATATTACCCGGATTACCTGTTGGCACAAGTGTTAGGTCTGTCCCCGCTACCGGACTGAAAATATTACTATTAGTTGGAGCTGAATAAAGTGATCCGATAATTTCAACTCCGTTAGAATTTCCCAAACCACTGAGGGTAAAATGAGCACTTATACTCTCAATAATACCTGCTCTTGGCATTGAGAATGCAAAATTAGTCAGTCCTTGAGCATTAGTCAAGTCTATCGTTCGATCTGCTAATCTGGTAACAGTACCTGAATTTCCAAAACTAATTAAGCCAACCCGATTTGAATTACCAGTACTATTGGTGGTTAATTCAATGGTTCCTCCAGAAGCGAAAGGAATTATTATACTTCCTCCTTCTCCAGGAGGTCCTGGTGGCCCCGGCGGGCCCATAAAACCTTGTGGTCCCCTAGGACCGGGAGGGCCTGGAGGGCCTGGTGGACCAATTGGTCCTCTAGGACCAGGTATACCTACTGGTGTTCTTCTACAACAATCATCATAATCACATAAGGAAAACAAGTCATCTCTTATAATAAGTCCCCCCTTGTTTCCTTATATAGTATGCATTAGTTCGACAAAATCATTTACTATTGCCCTACCACCTTAATTATGATACCATTTTATATTTAAGTAAAATGGTAAGACCGGTAAATCCATTTCATTAAACAGATTACTATCAGCACATAAGTCAAGATAAGCATATTTAACGGATTTTATTTGTTTAATGTCTTCGTAGTAGATTTTAATAATATTTTCATTAACGGTGACTTCTGCTTCAATTTCAGTATCATCAACCAATACAAGTATTAAATTAGTAATCGTTTGATATTCTTCAACTGGTCTTGGCTTAGCCAGTTCTTCGATTTCGCCCAATAGTTTTACTCGTAAATTCTTTGTATTTGCAAAATACAAGGTTATCGTATTTTCCGTTAAAGACACGGTATAATTATGAAGTCGTGGACTAAAATACTTTTCATTGCTATTGTAAACTAATGAAAGGGCTGCTTTTTCAATCCTTTGGGCAAGTTCAATCTTATTGATTGGATAATATGGGCTGCTGACATCAGGTTTTTCCATCTCATATCCATTTTGATATTCATACTCAAATTCCAAATCATAGGTAGGCACAATTAATACATTCAAATGATAATTGGTACCTAAGATTTGGGCCCTGCGAAAGCCAGCTAAATTTTCTTTTTCATATGCGTGTTCACCAACAACTATGAATGCTAGATTTGGTGACAATTCTTCCCGCCAAGCATCAATTAATGATCGCAAAGCTTCATTATAATATTCATAATAACCAATATCACTTAAACCTTGGTACCAAATAACTCCCTTTAGATTAATTCCTTTCAATGGATTAATTTTGTTATTATAAAGGTTAGCAGTTTGATTATAGTTTTTATCACCAAGATTATCAATTTGATATAAGTTTTTGGTTAACAAGTAATTACGTAGATAGGGATTACTGTCAATCTTTGATTTAGGTAACCAAGCGTGGATGTTCGATTCAGCAACCGCACTTTCAATAAAACCAACTGGTACTTTTGCTGATCCTTTATTCAACTCTTCAAATAATTCACAAGCAAAAATATAGGAAATGGCACTTGCATCAAAACTTTTCAAACTATTGGCTGAATTCCAACGTCCATTAGAAAAGTCAAATTGGGGATCACCAATCGGTTGTTGTGATGGATCATTATTCGGATAATGATCTTGACTAAAATAGCGAATATACTTCGTGTTTTCATTATTGATAATATAACTACTAGCATCCTTGGTATAACGCATTGGCCAAGCCATATTCTTTTCGCCGCTTGTTAGCCACACTTCTCCCACCAAGATATCATTGATTTCTTTTGTATGTACCGAATCAGTTACCTTTAATTTATAAAGTTGAAAGGATGCACTTATTGGAGAAAATACAACTTTCCAATCCCCATTTTCATCAACAAAAGTTTTTGCTGATTGGATTGGTTCACTGGCTTCCTTTTTAAAGAGACTTACTTCGATTAAAACACCTTTTTCACTTTTACCAAAAATGTTAATTGGTTGATTTTGTTGAATAATCATCGAGTCAGTGAAATAAGAATTCATAACAAATGGATTTTTTGGTTCAACTCCTTCATCAGGAATTGGTGGGTCTTTAATACATCCAGCAAGACCAAGAATCAAAATTATTGTTACAATAATCAAAAAATATTTACGCATATAACTCACCTATATTGTTCCTTTTTAAAAATTATACCATATTTATTTAAAGTTAACAATGAAAAATAAAAGCTCAAGATTTACCTCTTGAGCATTCATTACTTTTGAAGCTACGTTATTGATAATTTCTTTCATCAATTTTTCTTTCTTTTCAATTTCTTGGAACAATTTAAATTGAGCACGGGCTCTAATTAAATTATGAAGTGGGTATTCGATTCTAAAATAACTATCACCATTGAGAAAATCGGTTAAAAAGCGGATTCCACATTCAAGTGTAATTACCTTCACACTGTTAACTAAATTATCAATTTCATCAGGGGTTAAGAAATCAATTGTCGTTTCTAAAAAGCCAACCGAAAAAGCCTGAAAATAATTTAAATCGATGGTCATCTTTGATAAATCTGGTTCATCTTCATAGGAACTAGCTGCACCAATTCTGATGGCATCACCAAAATCATATAAAACTGAGCCAGCCATAACTGTATCCAAATCGACCAGACAGACCGCTTCTTTAGTTTCAATGTCAAAGCGCACATTGTTTAATTTAGTATCATTATGAGAGACCCTTTTGGGAATCTTATTTTGCTTAATTTGATCTTCTAAAATTTTTGTTGTTTGATAATGCTTCAAAACAAACCTTGTTTCTGGTCTAACTAGTTCTGCTCTTTTCATAGGGTCTTCTTTTAACGCTTCCAAGAACTGTTCAAAACGATGTGGTGTATTATGAAAGTTGGGAATTGTGTCAGCCAATTTATCAACATCAAAATCGATTAAATCCTTCTGGAATTTACCTACAGCTTTTCCCACTTGATAAAATTGATTAATATCAGTTGCCTTATCAAAACATACTGTACCTTCGATATAATTATAACAACGATAATATTTCCCTTTTAAAAATAAATAATTTCTACCTGTTTTGGTTTTGATTATTTTTAGTGAGCGTTCATTGCCTTTATTACGTAAATGATTGGTAATCAGATCGATGTTATGCATGACTAGGTGTGGATTTTTAAAGACTGTTTTATTGATCTCTTGAATAATATATTTTTGTTTAGTTGTTGTAACTAAAAAGGTTTTATTAACTAATCCATTCCCATATGGCAGAACCGAAATCACTTCGCCATTTAAATCGTAATACTTAACTATGTAATAAATAAAAAAACCCCATTTCTATAACTTACTATTATATGGGCATATAACAGTAGTTATGACTCATACTTATTTATATGAGTCGAATGGGGTTTTTGCTACTAGATAACTGTCTTATTTATTGAGGTTCGTTGGTCCGCTGTTTATACGGTCTTTTGATGTATTAGTCCAGTTATTACTTGAGGAAGAACTTGATGATGCTTCTTTAAATCGATTTGAACCTCTACCTATCCGATCCCGCCCAGAAACTCGGGTATCGGCAGTTTCACCTTGCAGGTGGCCATATCTTTCTTGATAATCGACTGCGGTTCCAAATTCGACATCATCTTCAAGATCAATCTCGTTATTAAGCTTAACTTTACGTAAATTATTGACCATATCGTCAGCTCTCTTTTGCTTTTTTTGATAATCGCTTTTACCTCTTTTAGGAAATAATTTCATAAAAAACCTCCATTTTGAACAATATCGTTGGCACTAATATTGTTTACTTTTGTGAGTCTTTTATGATTTATTTAAGCAAGTAATCTTTTCCTTTCAAAGTCTCTGGTTCATAAATAGAGAGATTACGATAGTTTTGTTGTCTTAGAGCTTCATAAATACATATAGCAGCAACATTACTTATATTTAACGACCTAATATTATCATTGGTTGGTAATCTAATGCAATTTTCTAAATTTTGCTTTAAAATTTCTTTGGGAATTCCGGTTGATTCTTTACCAATGATGAAATAATAATTTTGATTAGGATCATTCAACACTAGTTCATGTGGTGTTTTTAAGCCATATCTAGTTAAAAAGTATTTTATTCCATGATTTTTGTTATTAAAATCATCCCAATTTTCATAGACAAAATAATGGGTATGTTTGACATAATTGACCGCAGCTCGCTTCAGATGAGCTTCATCAAATTTAAAACCTAAAGGTTTAATAAAATGTAAAACCGTATCTGTTCCGGCACAAGTACGCATAATGTTTCCGGCATTTTGAGGTATTTCCGGTTCGAATAATACAATGTTAATTGTTCCCATAGTCTTAATCACTTACTCCATTATATTTTTTAGTTATTATATCACTATTATACGAAACAATAAAGAAAAATGTTAACTTATGATTATCGTTGTCATTAAATATCATTTATGATAAAATACTTCCGGCGGTGATAAAAATGGAAACAAAGGAGCTAAAATTAAACTATAAAAACACGCTCTTTATAGGTTGTGCTTTTTTCTCCATCTTAATGATTTGGCAAGTTTATAATCACTATGCACCATTATTTTTAGGAGAATTATTAAAGAACACCTTAGAAAATGAAAAAGAAAGACTCTATATTATTGGTATAATAATGGCAGCCGATAACTTCTTTGCCTTATTTATGCTACCGATCTTCGGAAGTCTATCCGATCGTACTAAAACTCCAATTGGAAAGAGAATGCCTTATATTGTGGCAGGAATGTTCCTTGCATCAGTGTTATTCCCATTGATAGCGGTTATGTTCATTAGAGACTCTCTTGTTGGGGTAATTGTAATGATGGGTGTTATCTTGATTATCATGAACGTTTATCGTTCTCCAGCTGTGGCTTTAATGCCTGATTTAACCCCTAAACCATTAAGATCAAAAGCTAATGGAATTATCAATCTAACTGGTTATTTAGGTGCAATTCTAGCTGGTGGAATGGCAATGTTCATCAAAATTGATAATGCTTTAGTTGCTTTTATAATTGCTTCAGTTTTGATGCTTATCGCTATGATATTATTATTCTTTAACATTAATGAAAATAAACTATTAAAAGAAAATGAAGAAGCAATTAAACTAGGTGAAGAATTAAGTCAAAGTTTAGATAAGATTGAAGAAGATAAACCATTAAGTAAGTCTGATAAACGAAATTTCATAATTCTTATTCTTTCAGTATTTTTATGGTTTGTGTCTTTCAATGCTGTTGAAACCTTTATTAGTACTTATTGTAAAGAAATCTTACAAGACGAAAGATTCGGTGGTTTAGTTGTTATTGTGATGACTATCTCATCAATATTAACTTTTATTCCTTCAGGATTCCTTGCAAACCGAATTGGTCGTAAACGTTCAGTTATTATTGGATTAGTTTCAATTATTGTAGGCTTTATACTAGCCATCATTGCTTCTAAATTAATCATTAAGAGTGGACTAATAACCACAAACTCATTATTAATGGTACTAGCAATCGTCCTTTGTGGTATTGGCTGGGCTCTTGTTAATGTCAACTCTTATCCAATGCTAGTTGAACTATCATCTAGAAACACTATCGGAAAATACACTGGTTATTATTATACAAGTTCAATGGTAGCCCAAACCGTAACACCAATATTAATCGGTTTTATCATGTTTTTCCGAAAGGAAGGTCTTAATTTATTATTCTATTACTCATTAGTAATGATGATTATCGCCTTAACAGTTTTCGTTTTATTCAAAGAAAATAAAAAAGTCGTGCGTCAAATCCAAAAAGGTCTTGAAGCATTTGACGTAGATTAATAAACAAAAATGGAGAAAGTAACTTCTCCATTTTTTATTTTACCGCATAAATAATACCAATACAACCTGGTCCACAATGACTACCAATGACACAACCGGCATTTGTATGGTATAGGTTTTTAACGTTATTTATTGTTTTCACTTTGTTATAGACAAAATCATAGTTTTTATCATCTGGGCAAGTTATAAACAAGAAATCCTCATCAACAATTCCTTCTTCAAAATCTTTTCGATATACACTTATCATACGTTCTAAGCCTCGACGCATTGGACCGATTACTTTTTTTGCTTCCATTTTTCCGTTAACAACTTGAATTAGTGGTCTAACTCCTAACATCGTCCCAATAAAACGGGCTGTTCCTGAGCATCTTCCACCCATATGAAGATAATCTAAAGTTTCGACCACAAAGGAACAACGAATTTTAGGAGTAATCTTTTTCATTTCCTCAGCAATCTCTCGGGCGCTCATTCCTTTGTCTCGCATTTGACAAGCTTTTAGTAATAAAAGACCAATACCTGTTGATAAGTTTTCTGAATCAACTAAAAAGATCCGATCCTCTGGGAACTCTTTGGTTACCAAATTGACAATTTGATAGCTCCCACTTAATTGCGAGCCAATTCCTGAATAGACAATGTCATAACCTTCATTGATAAGCCTCTGAAAGAGATTATGATAGTCGGCTGGAGTGGCTGCTGAAGTTTTGGGAATCAACCCTACTTCTTCAACCTTTTTAAACAACTCTTGAGTAGTTATATCAACTCCATCTCGATAACTTCTGTCTTCAAAATTTACGTATAGAGGTAATACATAAATATTATATTTCTCAACTATTTCGTTTCCTAAATCACAAGTACTATCGGTTACAATGGCTACCTTGTTCATATTAACACTCCTATTCATATTTCGATGGAATCCATTTTTGTCCTAAGTTATGGAGTCGTTCAATTTCTTCAGCCATTACATCTCGGAATAAATGGCCGTAAACTACCGTATCAACTCCATTAATAAACGGTAATTCTGTCTTATCAAAAACATAGTCGATTGTGACAACTTTATATAATTTTTCTGGGTCTACTGGTTCCCCATTAACCGTTTTTTGATTACGATCAACATTATCACTATAAACTAACCCATTCTTACTGTCACGGAATACATCCATAAGTTGAGCACCAGTTAAATAAGTTGATTTGATTGAATTATCAAAAGGCATAATCTCAAACATTTTATTGATAGTTATTTCTTGATCATAGAAGATATCAAAGGCTGCTGCACGAATACCACCACTATTAATGATACCAAGATCAGCATCATAGACGTTTTTAAGTAAATCTGGAGCCCAATCCCATACTTTAGCTCTTGAGACTAATTCACCAGCAATACCAATTACTCGTTCAAAGATAGGGGCTGTCTCCACAATCTTTTCATCTAAATATTCTTTAATTTCTGGATCTTCTTCAACAAGGCTAGTGCCGTAAACTAAATTTACATTAGCATCGGTTACTGTCTTATTCTCAGGATCAATGGTGAGAATTATACGACCAATGTATTCACCACTGGAACCGGCTTGAACTACTGGAACTTGGCGGTTATTACTGCCGCGTATGAGTTGGTTCATAGTTCGGTGAGCATGTCCATTAATAATAGCATCTATTTGATAGTCTCCTTCAAGACCTGCAAGTTGAGCATTTAAGAATTCATCCATTTCATGAAGGTTAACAATTACAATATTAACCCCTTTATTAGCCCGTAAATCTTTAGTTATATCTTTAATAATGGGAAGGGAGTCAACAAGATCATAATCTTGAATCATTGGTGTTGCAATATCATCTTCTAAATCCTTACCAATGGCCCCAATAATACCAACTTTGAGATTACCTCTTTGGATAATAGTATAAGCATCTAAATAATCTACTCGTTCACCAGTAGATTTTTCAATTATATTTGCACCTAAAAAAGGGAAATTAGCTTCACCATTTTCTAAATTGCCATCGGTATAAGACTTAATAACATCAAGCCCCCAATCAAATTCATGATTTCCGATAGCCATAGCATCAAAACCAATATTGTTCATTAAATCAACAACATAACGTCCACGTTCAAGGTTTGATAATGCTGTACCTTGAAACATATCACCAGCTGAGAGGATAATTGTTTCATCAGGATTACTACGTTTTTGATCCTTTAAATACTTTCCAATCTTCGCAAACCCTGGTTGTTCACCAGAAGGTACTAAAGCTCCATGAAAATCATTTAAAGAATATATAGTTAACTTAGAAACCTTTTTTTCACTTTCTTCTTGTTCACATCCAATAAGAAAAAAAACTACGGTAAAAATTAATATTATTGATAGAAAAAACTTCATTCTGCTCATTTTTTACTCCTCTTTGATATTTTAAGATATATAAATTATATCATTTATGGCCAACTTTTACAAGAACAACGATTGTTATCTTTAAAACCCTTCTCAGAGCGTCTGAAAAATAAAAAAGGCTAGAACTCATCATCTAACCTCTATTATCCTAATTTTCTTCTACTACTTTTAATATAATTCGTCCTTTTACGCCAACTACTGTCGCATTATCAGGAATATTTTCTAAAACTATGGTATTTGCACCTATTTTTACATTATTGCCAATGGTAATATTTCCAAGCAAAGTTGCACCTGCTCCAATGACTACATTGTTTTTAACGGTTGGATGTCGTTTAACTCGATCTTTACCAGTCCCGCCAAGAGTAACATTGTGATAAATCGTTACATCATCACCAATGACTGAGGTCGCTCCAATAACAACACCACTGCCATGATCAATAAATAATCGCTTTCCGATTTTTGCGGCGTAATGTATTTCAATATTTAGAAATACTCTTACTAAATACATAATAATCATTGAGATAAAGGTTAACTTGATTTTATAAAAAAAGTGGGAAATCCGATACCAAAATAGTGCTTGAACGCCAGGATAGAATAAAATTATTTGTAAATAACTACGTGCAGCTGGATCCCGTTCTTTAACAGACTTCAAATACTTAAACATTTCTACACCTCCATTTAATTATTAATTTTAGTCTTTTGTTATATTTATATTTTTACTTGTATCTTTCGGTTACAAGTATTTTTCTAGGATATCTTTATTCTTTGAATGAAAACATAAATTATAAGTTTCAAAAGATTTTAACATAATAACACCCAGTAAGCAATTTATTTGCCCCTAAATAGAAAACACTCAAATGAATCATTTGAGTGTTTGTCTTAGTTATTTTTCTTTGGTAAATCCGTAAATTGAACCAACAACATTATTTACAAAACGTGATGGTAATAATTTACTTAAGCCTACAAATATTTTGTATTTGAAGCCGATAGTTTTATATAGGGGAAGGCGCCTCTTCTGACTTACACGGTAAATAACCTTTCCAACATATGAACTAGGCATTCCGTTTTGTTCATCTTTTTCCATTACTTCTAGTGATTTTTCAATCCTTGTTCCATAATATTCTTCATTTTGAACATTTTTGCGTCGATTTTTGGTGAAGTCAGTTTTAACATCACCAGGCATAATATTCATAACCTGAATATTAAATGGTTTTACTTCAATCCTAATGGCTTCAGTTAGTTTATTAACAGCTGCCTTAGTTGCTGAATAAAATGCTTGAAAGGGAATTGATAGTTTTCCAGCAACCGAACTAATGTTAATAATCTTTCCATGACCTTGGGCCCTCATATAAGGGATGACGGCTTTCATTGCATTGAAGACGCCAAAAACATTAACATTAAAAATGTAATGAGCATCTTCAGTTGTGGTATTTTCCACAGAACCACTAATTCCCATTCCTGCATTATTGATCAAAATATCAATAGTTGGAACTTCTTCACTAATTTGTTTGAAAACTGCTTCAAGAGATTCAAAACTAGTTACATCTGCAGTAAGATATTTTATCCCCTCATCAGTTCCCACCCTGCGAGCAATCCCATATACTTGATACCCTTTTTCTTTAAAAACAGCAGCAGTTGCTCGTCCGATTCCGGAGGTAGCACCAGTGATTACGACTGTTTTCATTATTGATCTTCCTCGAAATCAGGTAATTCATGTAAGACTTTAGCAATGATGTCCATTGCTTTATCCATCAATTCTTTCGTATGGGTTGCTGTATAACTTGTTCTAATTAAACATTCATTTTGTGGAGTGGCAGGTGGAATAACCGGGTTAACATAAACACCATTTTCAAATAACACATTGCATGCGACCATTGTTCTAATTGGGGTGTATGTGTAAATTGGAATAATTGGGGTTTCTGACTCACGTATTTTAAGGCCTCTTTCTCTCAAACCTTTTCTTACATAATTAGAAATATCATGCAAGGCTTTAATTCGTTCTGGTTCACGTTTAATAATATTTAGAGCAGCAAGTGCAGCTGCAGTATTGGCTGGTGGAATAGCAGCACAGAAAATGTACGGACGAGAGTTGTGACGAATATAATCAACAACATCTCTACTTGCGACAACATATCCACCTAAACTAGCAAGTGATTTTGAGAATGTACCCATTATAATATCTACTTCATCTTCTAAACCAAAGTGCTCAGCAGTTCCTCGTCCTCTTGGACCTAATACACCAAATCCATGAGCATCGTCAACCATTACGCGAGCACCATATTTGCGCGCTAACCGACAGATTTCAGGAAGATTAGCGATATCGCCACCCATACTGAAAACACCATCAGTCACGATCAGTTTCCCTTTATTAGGATCGGCTTTGGCTAGTAATCTTTCCAAGTCTTCCATATCAGCGTGATTATAGCGAACCATTTGAGCATAACTTAAACGGCATCCATCGTAAATACTAGCATGATTTTCTTTATCAGAAAAAATAATATCATTTCTTCCAGCAATAGCGGAAATAATTCCAAGGTTTGTTTGAAAACCAGTACTGAAAATGGTACAATCTTCTTTATTCAAAAACTCAGCTAGTTCTCTTTCAAGTTCTTTGTGCATACTTAAAGTTCCATTCAAGAAGCGAGAACCAGATACACCTGTTCCGTATTGTTCAACAGCTTTCTTTGATGCTTCAATAACTTCTGGATGTGAAGTTAATCCTAGGTAGTTATTAGAACCTATCATTATTTTTTCGTGACCTTCCATATTTACAACAATGTCTTGCCTACTGGTAAGTTCATGAAAGTAAGGGTAATAACCTCCTTCACGAGCTTTTTTGGCGGCTTCGTAATCAAAACATTTCTTAAATATGTCCATATTAATCATCTCCTAATTTTTTAATACATTAATTATATTACATTTTTATATTTAATTCAACCTATTTTATATAAGTAGCACTATATCGACGTTAATCGACATAATATAGTACGCATTTTATGAAAAAAAGCACGCCTATTAAGACGTGCATTATTTACAAAATGGTACACCTTTCGGTGCCATAGTCGAACCCCTAATTAATCGACTCGTTATCAACATTCGCGAGGGAGTATTTAGCGTAGTTGTGAAATAGCGAAACCGTATACATAAAAAACATCACTTTTTTAGGTGATGTTTTATAATTTAATTATTTTTGACTTGTTTACATCTACCGTCTTTCCCTTAAACTTCAGAAAAACGACTCCGTAGTCTTGGTTGGTTGCAGTTGTCTTGCCATCCATATAAGTCATCTCTTGGCAAGCGCACCCGCTTTCTATCGCCCACTTACCGGCATGAAAACACATACTTTGATGATGGTTGTGCCCTGTCACTAGTGTATGAAAATTCCCGCCTCTGCTGATAAAATGATCGACCGCCGATGCCGCAAGTTTGGTAACTTGTTTATAGTAATTAATCGGATGGCAGACGATAACTCCTTTATAATTAATAAACCAATCATCTATCACAATTAAATCTTTATCTCCCATTAGCCTTGTAACTCCGTTGTTAGAGTAAATTGTCA
>FZPS01000151.1_pt297 | contig 20714 bp, 16 predicted proteins | sample 1817821 | NCBI WGS metagenome assembly FZPS01 (sample SAMEA104158645, study PRJEB21678) | metagenome | place: Germany | collected 2015-04-21 | reverse complement strand
CTCGCTCGTAAAGACAGAGAGTGGATCTGTCCTGATTGCGGTACTCACCACGACCGCGACATCAACGCGGCAATCAATATCAAGAAGTTCGCCCTGCAAGATCAAAATCTTGTCGGGGTATCAGGCGTGGAACGCGCCGAAGGGCCTGTGGACTCGCTCCCGATGGGGAGGGGGATGATAACCGGGAAGCCCCGCCCGCAAGCGCGGGGTAGTTCACGGGGAAAGCACATATAACAGTCCTATGGCATATCGCTACCTCTTCGGCCCGGTCTGCTCCCGGCGCCTGGGTACATCGCTCGGGGTCGACCTGGTGCCGCTGAAGACCTGCACCTTCAACTGCGTCTACTGCGAGTGCGGGCGGACAACCCGCCTCACTGGGGAGCGGCGCGAGTACGTCCCGACAGGCCAGGTCATCGCGGAGGTTGATGAATATCTTGCAAGGGCACCAGACCTCGATTACGTCACGTTTGCCGGTTCGGGGGAACCGACGCTCCATTCCGGCATCGGTGAGATCATATCCTTCATCAAGGACCAATATCCGCGTTACCGTATCGCGGTGCTGACCAACGGTGCCCTCCTCGGAGATCCAGACGTCAGGGCCGCCCTCATGCGGGCAGACCTCGTCATCCCGTCACTTGACGCAGTCTCTGAAGAGACCTTCCAGAAGATCAACCGCCCCTGCCCGGGCATCACCGCCAGAGATCTGCTCGAAGGACTTACCACATTTGCCCGGGAGTTCACAGGCGAGATCTGGCTTGAGGTCTTCATCATCCCGGGCCAGAACGATACGGGGGAAGAGATACTCCGCCTGAAGGACGCTATCTCTGCCATCAGACCGGACCACATCCAGGTAAACACCCTTGACCGCCCCGGCGCCGAGATCTGGGTCAGACCAGCATCACCTCTCGCCCTTGAGCGGATCGCATCGATGCTTGGCGGGAGGGCAGAGGTGATCGGGGCGGCGTGCTCGAGTCAGGCGTTGCCTCCAAAGGCAACAGAGGTCACCGATCTCCTCCTTGCAACCATCAAGCGGAGACCATGTACGATCGACGATCTGGTCGGCACCCTGGGTCTTCGCCCGGCCGAGATCTCAAAGTGTCTGAGAGTCCTTGAGGCGGAGGGCCGGATCGAATCGATCAGAGAGACGAGGGGAATCTTTTATCGGGCAGTGTGAACCAGGGGAAGAAAAGCGTTTTGTGTGTCCCCCTTCATCCCGACCGGCACTAATATGCCGCATCACAACGGACGTGTATAGGAATTATGGCGGTTGGTAAGGAGATCCTAAACACGCTCCACTCTCTTGTAGATCGGGATATAACGCTCATGCACATCTGCGGCACCCACGAAGCGGCGATAGCACGTGCCGGGCTCCGGAGCGTTTTACCTGAGAGGCTCAAGATCGTGATGGGACCGGGCTGCCCGGTCTGCATCACACCGCAGGGCGAGATCGATGCCGCTCTGGATCTGGCGAGAGGGGGGAACATCATCACCACGTACGGCGACCTGCTACGGGTTCCCGGGTCAAAGGGATCGCTCGAGTCGAGCGGCGGTGATGTCCGGGTGGTGCAGGGCGTTCACAAGGCCGTGGAGATTGCGAGGAACGAGCCTGACCGCGATGTCGTCTTCATATCGGTCGGGTTTGAGACAACTGCACCGACCGTTGCAGCCACGATCCTCTCCCGGCCGCCGGAGAACTTCTCCATCCTCTCGTGCCACCGGCTCGTCCCACCCGCAATGGCGTGGCTCCTCGAGCAGGGGGAGGCATCGCTCCAGGGATTCCTCCTCCCCGGACATGTCTGCACGGTGATGGGCTACGAGGAGTACGAGCAGTTCCCGGTCCCCCAAGTCGTCGCCGGATTCGAACCTGAGGATATCCTCCTCGGCCTTGTCATGGCGGTGCAGCAGATCCGCGAGGGCGTGCACCGGGTGGACAACGCATACCCGCGCGCAGTCTCCCGGGAGGGGAATGTCAAGGCAAAGCGCCTCATGTATGAGGTCTTCGAGCCGTTCGATGTCGAATGGCGTGGTTTCCCGGTGATACCAGACTCAGGCCTCCGCCTGAGGGCGGAGTTTGCAGGCTACGATGCACAGGAGAAGTACGGGATCGAGATCCAGCACGTGGAGAAACACTCCGCCTGCATCTGTGACAAGGTGTTACGCGGCGTCGCCCGACCGTCAGACTGCAGGCTCTTCGGGAAGGGTTGCACCCCGCGCACCCCCATCGGTCCCTGCATGGTCAGCCATGAGGGAGCATGCCGGATATGGCATCTCTATGAATCAAAGAGAGCGTGAAACCACCCTCTCCGCTGGCCTTTTATACAACGCGGGACAATCTATTATGGCAGTCCCGGTAGGGTAGTGGATATCCTGAAAGCCTCCGGAGCTTTCGACCCGGGTTCAAATCCCGGCCGGGGCGTTGTCTGTTTTTCGGTATATGCTCTGTTCTTGCGCGCTTCACCTTTATTCAGGCAGGAGGAGTGCCGGCCCCGGCATATGCCATCTCTCATCCCTGCAGGATCCACTCACGCACCAGCCCCTTCAGGCCCTGAGCTCCTCCAGTGACCGGAGGCGCTCCTTGAACTCCGGGGACCGGGCAACCTGAATAAGGCTTGCGACACCCTCATCCCCGGCGGACTCTTCTCTGATCAGGAGCTCGCACGACTCATACCCGAGCGGGGTGAACCGGAGCCCTGCATCCCGCGCCATCGCCGCCGGAGAGATCCCTGCGTCCGCAAACCCATTTGCGATCGCAACGGTGACGGCTCCGGGCGTTCGGACCTCATACTCATAGCCGGTGAGCCGGGCGGCATCGATCCCCTGCTCCTCCAGCCACGCATCAAAGAGCATCCGCGCCACCGATCCCTTCGGACGGTTGACGAACCGGAGGTTCTCGATATCCAGGTCACCTGCTGATGCGATCCCGAGCTCCGTCCGGGTCACCGGCACCCGCAGGAGGTCCACCCCGGGCAGGTACCGGAGCACCAGATCGCGCCATGCCGTCCCGGTCTCCGGGATACAGATCGAAGCGGCGTGACAGGTCTTTGCCCGCAGGGCGAGGACCGCACCCATCGTCGAGGCGTTGCAGCAGTGAAGCATGAACCCGGCATCGATGAGGCAGTTCCCAAGTTCGCTCAGGGCGAGAGAGCGCACGCCGGTGCAGATGAGCGTGCAGGCGATCCTCTCCGACGGGACGGTGAGCCGGACACACACCTCTTCGCCCGCCCCGAGCCCCTCGCGCCCGGCCGGGATATGGAGGTAGCCGTTCGCCCGGACCACCGCCATCTGGATGCCACCCCCCCGGGGGTGCGGCGTCGCCCAGGAGACACCACCGATCCTCCCGACCGAGACCGGGATAAACTCATCAAATCCCACATCAGATGCCAATTTCCGTGACAACCGGACACCCAGTTCCTCACCACCCTCCGGGGCGAGTCCCCACCAGCAGAGCATATCCCCAACAATCTCTCGGAGGACGGTCTGCGCCGCAACGGGATAGCCTGGCATTCCGAGGACCGGTTTCCCATCAACCCGCGCGAGCAGCACCGGTTTCCCCGGCCTGACCGCGATGCCATGGAAGATGATCTCCCCGAGTGTCCCGATAACGTCCGGAGAGTAGTCCCGGGAACCAGCAGACGAACCTGCCGAGAGGATAACAAAATCATTCTCAGCGACAGCCTTCTCAAGCATGCTCCGGATCATGGCCGGATCGTCGGGGACGATCCCGTAACGGCGGCACGTTGCTCCCATCCGGGTGAGGTAGGTCTCAGCCATGAGGGTATTGGTCTCGATCGTCTGGCCGGGTGAGGGCGCCACACCGAGCGGCACCAGATCGTTTCCCGTTGGGACGATCCCGATCCGGACCGATCGCACCTTCAGACGGGTTATGCCGTAGGTAGCGAGCGCGCCGGTATCGAATGGACGGATCTGGTGGCCTTTCGGGAGGACGAGCTCCCCGGCCCTGATATCCCCGCCGGCGTGCCGGACGTGCTGCCAGGGTGCAGCCGGTTTCCTGATCCAGGGGATGCCCCCCTCGTCCCAGGTATCCTCGATCATGACCACGGCATCAAACGAGGGGGGGAGTATCTCGCCGGTGTTGATGGGCACAGAGTTCTCAAGAGGTAGCGGCCGCTGGTCCTGTGCCCGCAGGGTATCCGCGCTCCTGACCGCATACCCATCAAACGCTGCGATATCCACCTGAGGGACAGAATACTCAGCATACAGCGGCTCAGCCGTCACTCTGCCGACAGCCAGGCGCAACGGTACGGTCTCGGTGCGGTTCAGGGGGGGGAACGCTCGCCGCATGGCCGCGAGCGCATCAGTGAGAGAGACAAGATCCAAGTAACGGCGTGGCATACTACTCCTCGATAATGTGCCTGATCGAGAGACCAGGGCGTGTACATAGGTTATTTCGTTATACTCTACTAAAAAGCAACTTACCCCTTATCAGCGGATTTCGTAGTCGAAGAGTATCGCCTCGCTACACGCGAATACCGCGCTGGCACTCTCGGGCACGGTCCGGAGGCGGAAGACGATCTCCACCCCGGGGCAGGTAAAGATGTAGCAATCTCCGCTCGAACACCGCAACCGGCGATCTCCTGGGCGCGCGCCGGTGATCCCGATGAGCCCGTCAGCGATATAGGGGTCAGAGCCAAGCACGACTGATACCTGAGGGATCCGCAGGTCACGTCGGAGGATCCGCGTCGCGGCCTCCGCGATACGCACCGCGACCGCCACCCCCGGGCAGAGATCCCCATGGTAGTTCACCGCCTCACGGATGAGCCCCTCCCGGTACTCTTCGGGTCCCATCTTCTCTATCTTCGCTGTCCGGTCATGGCCGGTCGCGGAGAAGACACAGTCCCATCCCGTCTGGTAAGGCTTGATGTCGATCACCGGCGTCCCGTCGATCACATCCACATTCTCAAGCTCGAGGAATCGCCCCTCATGGACGCCACGCAGGCGCACCACCGAGACAGATATAGGGTTCGGCCTCTCGGGCGAGCGGAGCGAGAAGACACCCTTCTCGGGCAGGTCGCGCGAGACCTTCCTGGCCACTGCCCTCAGGACTGTCCGATCGGCCTCATGTAGCCAGCAGATCAGAATGAGGTGCGAGCTCCCTTCGATGCCCGACAGAGCTTCGGTGTAATCAGGGAAGATCTCGACCTCAGCCTTGATGCCCTGAACCGGCATATCGCTCCTCGAGTGGATATGCGATCGCACAAGTCCGATAGGGAAGAGTTCCATACAGTGCACTCTATGGAAATAGGTTATGTGCCCCTATATGCCCTTCCCATGCCAGAGAGCGTCTCCTCAATACGCTGTCTTCTCGAAGTAGGACTGAGATCGACAGTCAGCACAGGCTCCGCTGACAAGCAGATTATCAGGGACCATCTCACCGCAGATGGTGCAGATAGCAGACCTCCAGGGTTGTTTCATCGGCACTTTCACCCTCACCCATTCGTTTGAGAGTATGTCGCGTCCCGCATCGATGAGTTCATCGATAAGTGCAGTGCCCCTGGTCCTCGGATCGAAGAGCGGATCCTTGGTATACCAGAGCGCAAATGTCGGATACCCATCGATCTTCTCACCATCGACGAAGACCCGGATCCCATCCACCAGCGGGGTCTCGGCCGGCCGATTCATGGTGATGGCGAACTTTCCGATGGGGAATACCCGGAGGCGGTTATTGCCGATCGTACAGTGCGCGATCATCTGCAGGGCATCAGGAAGACACTTTGTGGTCTCACAGACGGCATAGACCCTCTCGCCGCCCGATGCCTCCAGGAGTTCCAGAGCATAGTCCACCATGAAGACCCCGACCAGAAGCCCCGGGGCTGCAAAGGTATGAAAGTCAATACAGTTCCGGAAGTGCTCTATCAACTCCGGAGAGGAGCCTTTTGACTTGAGTCTGGCCTCAATATCGTCCCATGTATGATTTAATCTTGGTTGCACGGATCAGTATTTGATCAGGGTTAGTTGTAAACGTTTTGGATTGTTTAACCCCATTAAGCTTATATCGGCAGGTCCCCATGGTTGAAGCATACTGATAGTCCCCCAAAATACCTATGGACGCGTGAATACACGATCGTTTTACCTTCGAGCCCACATAGATGTATAAGTTACTCAGTTGTACTACCATAACATTTCAGAATGTTAAAAGAATATGTTTAAATTTATATACTAAGTAGTAGAGTTAAACTACTGTAAGTATGTCCATCCTTTCCTGGCATGCTTGACAATAGACGTTGAATGCAACAATCGGGAGAATGTTGAATGACAGAAACTAACGGAAAGTTACGCTACGTCGCCACGACCTGCCCATACTGTGGGGTGGGATGTGGACTCAACCTCGTGGTGAACGACGGCAAGCTTGTAGGGGTAGAGCCCTACAAGAGAAGTCCGATTAACGAGGGGAAGCTCTGCCCCAAGGGAGCAACCTGCTGGGAGTTCGTCCACAGCCCCGACCGGCTGACAAAGCCCCTCATTAAGAAGAATGGCAAGTTTGAGGAGGCATCCTGGGACGAAGCCTACGACCTGATCGCTTCGAAATTCACAGAGACGTATGAGAAATATGGGCCAAAGTCGCTCGGTTTCCAGGTCTCGTGCCGGACGCCCAACGAAGAGTGTTACATCATGCAGAAGCTCGCACGGGTGGCCTTCAAGACCAACAACATCGACAACTGTGCGCGTATCTGCCACGGGCCATCCGTCGCAGGGCTTTCGCTCTCGTTCGGCTCTGGTGCCGCGACGAATCCCTTCGAGGATGTCCGAAACTCCGATCTCATCTTCATGATCGGCGCAAACAGCGTCGAGGCGCACCCACTCGCTGCACGCCGGGTTCTCCAGGCGAAGAAGGCGGGCAAGACCGTCATCGTCTGCGATCCGCGCTACACCCCAACCGCGCGTCTGGCTGACGAGTACGTCCGCTACAACCCCTCGACGAACATCGCCCTGATCAACTCCATCATGTACTGGATCATCCAGCAGGATCTCCACGACAAGGAGTTCATCAAGAACCGGACCACGGGCTTTGATGATCTGAAGAAGACCGTAGAGAACTACGCGGATGTCGAGTCGATCACCGGCGTCCCCACCGAGAGGGTCAAGGAGATCGCGAAGATGTACGCGAGCGCCGACAACGCAGTGATCATCTACTGCCTTGGCATCACCGAGCTCACGACCGGTACGGATAACGTCAGATCGCTTGGAAACCTCTCGATGCTCACCGGCAACGTTGGGAGACCTGGAGTCGGTGTCAACCCGCTCCGTGGCCAGAACAACGTCCAGGGCGCCTGCGACATGGGTGCTTACCCGAATGTCTACTCCGGCTACCAGAAGTGCGAAGACGACGCCACCCGGAAGCGGATGGAGGAACTCTGGGGCGTCACCGGGCTTCCGAGCGAGTATGGTGTGACCCTGACAGAGCAGATCACCCAGTGCGGCGACCCGATCAAGGCGATGTACATCTTCGCGCTGAACCCGGTCGTCTCCTACCCTGACTCGAACCATGTCATGCGGTCGCTTGAGAAGCTGGACTTCCTGGTCGTGCAGGACCTCTTCATGACCGAGACAGCCAAGTACGCAGACGTAGTCCTCCCAGGCGCCTCTTTCGCCGAGAAGGATGGGACGTTCACGAGCGGTGAGCGGCGGGTCAACCGTGTCCGCAAGGCCGTCGAACCACCAGGCGATGCCAAGGAAGACTGGCAGATCTTCGTCGATCTCGCCCACAAACTCGGGTTGAACGGATTCGACTTCAACTCGCCGGAGGATATCTGGGACGATATGCGGCGTGTCACCCCATCGATGGCCGGTATCTCCTACGACAGGATTGAAAAACCTGAAGCACTCCACTGGCCCTGCCCAACCCTGGAGCACCCGGGAACCCCGATTCTGCACCGCGAGAAGTTCTCGTCTGCTGATGGTCTCGGACACTTCTTCGGGCTCGAGCACCGGCCGCCTGCGGAGGTCGCTGACGAAGAGTATCCGTTCACCTTGATGACCGGACGTCTGATCTTCCACTACCACACCCGGACCCAGACTGGACGGGCGGAGGTCCTTCACTACGAGGTGCCCGAAGCCTACGTGCAGATCAACGAGGATGATGCCGCGCGACTCAAGATCCAGAATGGGGAGATGATCAAGCTCCGTGGCAGGCGTGGCGAGGCAGAAGCCGTTGCCAGGGTGACCGATGAGGTCGCACCGGGAGTGCTGATGATGGCGATGCACTTCGGCGGAGTGGGATCTGTGAACCAGCTGACAAACACTGCGCTTGACCCGCTCTCCAAGATGCCGGAGTTGAAGCACAGTGCGGTTGCTATCGAGAAGATTGCGGGGGTGCAGTGAGATGGTAGCTAAGGGAGATATGGTATATGCCTGGACAACGAACGCCGATATCGCCAAAGTGGCGGAATGTGGCGGCGCGGTGACCGGGCTCCTCAAATTTGCCCTGGAAAATGATATCGTCGACGGCGTGCTGGCGGTCAAGAAAGGTGTTGACATCTATGATGCAGTGCCGACACTGATCACCGATCCGGCCGAGGTTGCCGGGACCGCTGGATCTCTTCACTGCGGGACGCTCCTGCTCGCGAAGCTGATCAAGAAGTACCTTGATGGCGCTGAGGATATGCGCCTTGCCGTGACGGTGAAGGGTTGCGATGCGATGGGTATATACGAGCTTGCGAAGCGCAACCAGATCAACATGGATAACATCCTGATGATCGGCGTCAACTGTGGTGGTACGGTGAGCCCCGTGACCGCCCGGAAGATGATCGCTGAGAAGTTCGAGGTCAACCCGAACGATGTCGTCAAGGAGGAGATCGACAAGGGCCAGTTCATCATCATGACGAAGGATGGTGAGCACAAGGGCATCTCGATGGATGACCTCGAAGATGCAGGATATGGTCGTCGATCGAACTGTCGCCGGTGCCTGATGAAGATTCCGCGTCAGGCCGATCTCGCCTGCGGAAACTGGGGAGTCATCGGAGACAAGGCTGGAAAGGCCACGTTCGTCGAAGTTTGCTCTGATAAAGGTGCAGATCTCCTGAGCAAGGCCGTTAGCGCCGGGGCCGTCGCCACCGGACCTGCGAACCCGAAGGGGATCGAGATCCGGGGCAAGGTCGAGAACGCTATGCTGAAGCTCGGCAACAAGTGGCGTACGCGCGACTTCGAGGCGCTCGGGGAAGGGAAGGAACGCCTCCAGAAGATCATGGAGGACTCGTCCCACTGCGTCAAGTGCTATGCCTGTATTGAGAACTGCCCGATCTGTTACTGTGTCGAGTGCAGCACGAAGAAGCCCTACCTGGTGCCACCGGGCGTGCTCCCCGTGCCGTTCATGTTCCACCTGATCCGTTACGCTCACGTGTCGGACTCGTGTATCAACTGCGGCCAGTGTGAGGAGAACTGCCCGATGGAGATCGCGAACTCGCTCTACATGCACGCCCTACAGGTGGACACAGAGAGGATGTTCGGCCACACTCCGGGTGTAGACATGGAGCTCCCAGTGCTTGCGCTTGTTGAGGAGCAGGCAGAGCGGGACCGACTCTTCAAGACCGGCGAAGACCAGATCTTTAACGTCTTCAAGTAAGCCCCTCTCTTCTGGAGGGGGCCTCCACCACCCCATGCGGTGCGTGAGGCGTACAGGCCGCGCCCGCCGGATCCGGCGGGCGCGTGGACAGATCTCGAAGAGACATCTTGAGTTCCAGGAAACAGGCCCCAGTGCACCTGTATCAAGGCACAGAGGGCGCCAGGGTCTGCGGGAGATTTATCCCGCAGACCCCCGGCCTATTTTCTGGTGGTGCCATACGAGCTTGCCCACCAACACCTTCCCTGGTAATGCTCCAGTATATGACTGATACTCAAGTGAGCTCGATTGGGAAGCTTTTATTACCTGGCTCCTAGAAAGCCCTACTCCGGTGTTTGCCCTTCCCTGGCGGGTGCCGGACCCGATCGGGCCTTGCAAGAGCACATCCCCATGCTGCTAGTGCTCGTTCAGGGGCGTGTTCCTCTTCGCACCCTTTACCGTCATATCAAAACCAGAGAGACAGGGGGGGACCTCACAGAATCAGGTTGATTGTTGGCGTTCCATCTCCACACGTCAAAATCTTTGAAGATACGGCGACATGGTGCACGAGGGCTCTGATGGTGGCGTAGAGCCGTGCCCCGAGTGTGTGCAGGCGCAAGCACCTGAGTGCGATCTCAGATGACCGGGCGTCTCTTAGAGCACCACACCGTCCCTGAACTCTTCTCTCCGATCGGCAGGCGGGGAGATGTATGCCTACCTCAATGGATAGCCCGACAGTGCCCCCTTCTCATGGTTCCGCCGTAAAGAGGAGTATCGCCCTGCCGTTGCCATCGATGATCACGAGCGCATCTCCGACGATCCGGTAGCCCGCCGCTGACCTGATCAGGGCCAGGTAGGCGTGCTCCTGCTCCATGATCCCGGCGGGCTCGGTGCAAGAGGTCTTCGTGGCGATGACCCGCTCCACGGTAAGCCCTGTCTCGTTGAGTTGGTACGCTGCTGAGTAGGCGTTGCATCCAGCGGATCCCGAGAGCGTGCCGTCGTCGTCGAGGATCAGGGTCACGTTGGTACCCTGGATCGGTGAAGCGACGGCGTTGCCGCCGCCGGTGCAGTAGTGGGTCAGCCGCCACGTCGTCGTGAGCAGCGGCACGGTCCGGGGCTCTTCTGCCCGCGAGAAGATGAGCAGATCCCTCCCTGATGGCCCTGAAAGCACCAGACGGTCGGTATCAACCCGATAGGTGGAGGCCGCGATAAGGAGTTCCCGGTAGCGGCTCTCCTGCTGCATGAGCCCATCCTTCGTTGCAGGGTACGCTCCGGTGGTAGCGATAGACTCCACCGATATCCTGGTCCCACTGATCCGGTACGAGGCGGAGTAGAGGTTGCACCCGGCGGACCCCGAGAGCGTGCCGCTCTCGCCGAAGATGATGAGGGGCTCCGCCCCGGGGAGGGGCGCGGTGATCGAACCGTCATCGGCGCGGAGGGTGACCAGATTCCATGCTGTTCCGGCCAACGGTTCAGCGATCCGGTCGGCATCATCCTGGGGTATACCTGTTCCGCCGGAATGGCCGGCTGAGAAGAGGCATGCTACCACTACGACCAGAAATGCAAGCTTTGCGAGCGTGTAGCGTCCATCTCTTCTGTGCATCTATTCCTCGGGTAGGCGTGGGAAGCGAGAGAAGAAAAGATAATCTATTTACGTTGAGATCTTCTCAATCGCCCTCTCCCCGGGGGATGGGCTGGTGGCGCGAGTATCCTCAACTAACCTTCAAAATCTGGTGCAATGGGGGAGGGGCCCTGTCTAGTGCAGTAAAATTGGGAACGGGGGCCGATGGGCCCCCGGGAGCTGTGGCCCGATCAGGGCTGATCTGTGCATCCTGCCCGGTAAGAGAGGAGCACCTTCCCAACCTCATCGAGGAGGTCAAGCCGATCTCCGTCGATGCGGTAACCCGTCACGGAATCAAAGAGGCCCAGGTACCGTGCTTCCTGTTCCATGACACCTTCCGGCTCGCCGCAGTACATCAGGGTGCTGAAGAGTGAGGAGACCGAGAGGTTTGCGCCGTCGAGGAGGTATTCACCGCCGTAGTGGTTGCACCCGGCGCTCCCGGTGATCTTGCTGTCATCCGTGAACTTCGCGGTGATGGTCGTGCCCGTGATCACCGAGGAGATTGCATCTCTCCCGGTGCTGTAGCTATCGAGAACCCAGTCGGTCCCGACAAGCGGGAGATCAGGAACCTCGGCGGCCCGGTCAAGGACCAGCAGGTCGGCACCCTCCTTATCTGAGAGGATCAGTCGATCCCCTTCCACCCAGTAGGAGGAGACGTCTGTGAGGAGACTGAGATAGCGGTCTTCCTGGTCCATGAGGCCTTCCGGCTCGCCGCAGTACATATCGGTCCTTACGGCAGACTTGATGGTGATGTCTGCACCGTTCCGTGTGTAGTCGGCGCTGTAGTGATTGCACCCGGCCAACCCGCTGACTCGGATGCCGTCAGCGTCAAAGATTGCCGTGACTGTCGTGCCGGTGACGATCGGGGTCATGGATCCCCCCTCGTCGATGAGGCTTGTGAGCGTCCAGGATGTCCCTGCGAGATCTATGGGTATTCCCTTCACAAAGGTGAGTACTGGAGCGCCGGAGGCGTCGATGATCTCCAGTCGATTGTTCTCGATCTGACACTCCGCCGCTGAGGCGAGGAGTTCAAGGAACCGTGCCTCCTGCTCCATGAGTCCCTCCGGCTCGCTGCAATACATCTTCGTACTGATGGGCGGCGATATCGAGAGCACCGTGCCGTCGAGGTGGTAGTCACTGCCATACTGGTTACACCCGGCAGATCCCACGACCTTTCCATCGTCGTCGAACCGGGCTGTGACCTCAGATTTCGGCAGGGCTGGTATGAGCGTGCCGTTATCAGCGAGGTAGGTGTCCAGGGACCAGGAGACTCCGGTGAGCCCAGCGGCTGTGCCGGGCGTTGAGGTGCCTGCCGTGCATCCTGCAGTGACGATGCACGCCACAACTATGACGAGCAGCACCGTCCCTGCGAGGATGCCCCTGTTCGTTCTTCTACTCGGTGCCATACACCAGTGTATAGGCGGGATTGGTTGATAAAGAGATGGTAGACTACGAAAAAAATCGAACCTATACACCCCCGATTCACCAAATCAGGGATTTACTACGATTATCCAATCCCAGGGGGATCACGTCCGATTGTGCTGAGTCAGTCCTATCTGTACCTCCAAATCGCATGGAGTTCGAGTGCCCGATCGTAGCATAGGGCAGACTCTTCGGGGCGGCCGAGGTTATTGAGCGTGACACCCTTGTTGTGCCATGCGGCCATATCGTCCGGTTCGAGTTCGAGTGCCCGATCAAGGCACTGGAGCGCCTCTTCATGGTGACCGAGACTGTCGAGCGCGGCGCCCTTATTGGTCCATGTGGCCGCATTATCCGGATCGAGTTCGAGCGCCCGGTCGTAGCACTCGATCGCCTCCTCAGAACGATTGAGGTTATCAAGCGCGATGCCCCAATTGTACCATGCGGCCATATCGTCCGGTTCGAGGTCGAGCACCCGGCCAAAGCACTCGATCGCCTCTTCATAACGCTCGAGGGCGCAGAGGGCGAGACCCCTGCGATACCATATATCTGCACTCATCGGATCGAGCTTGAGCGACTCATCCAGCGCCGCGAGTGCACCTGAATAATCTCCGTCCTCCAGTAGCATAGCGGCCTCACTCAGCCTGTCGTCAGATCTTTTCCTGGATCGTCCCATTACAAAATCACACCCTCTCAGTACCTGCCGGTCAGAATCTCAAGTTCTTCCCTGATAGCCCGGCGGACCGTCTCTTCGATGGCGTTGTAGTCCCGTTTTGCCTTCTCGTGTTTCGCGATCGTCTCTTCCATCTTCATGACACCGAGGGAGAGGTTTTTTCCATATCTCAAGGCGACCTCCAGTGCCTCTTCGCTGATCCGGACTACTCTGGACATCTAATGAGAGTTTCCCCGCATCAGATATATTTGTTACAGTATGTTACAGGAGGGCCGGGCTTGTTACGATCCTGCTACATTGCCCGGAAATCTGTAACAATTTGTTACAAGTCATCGGGGGCCCCTGCAATAGCGCTCTATCTCGGCGATCCGTGGGCATCACTCAGCCACCAACCGCAGAGGGTGTCTCGGGAGAGAGGGGAGTGCGGCCGAAGGGCACCGGCAGTCAGGCCCGCCCGCAGAGCTCCGTGAGCCGTCTGAGGCGATCGAGAGGCGCATCCTCAAACTCGGCCAACGTCATACGCCACTCCCAGTTTCCTTCTGTCGTTGAGGGGTAGTTCATCCTCGCCTCCGCCCCAAGGCCGAGGATATCCTGCATCGGTATGATGCTTATCCGGGCGACCGACCGCATCGCAAGGAGGACGAGTTCCCGCGAGATCTCATCTGCCGTCACCCCTCGCCCGATATAGGCAAAAAGTCGTTGCTTATCCTCCCAGGACGCCTCCTCCTCAAACCATCCCCGCGCCGTGTTGTTGTCATGCGTTCCCGTGTAGCATACGAGGTTTGGAACATAGTTATGGGGGATATGGGCACTCCGGGGGAGCTCCTCACCAAACGCAAAGAGCAGGATCTTCATCCCCGGGAACCCGAACCGGTCGAGGAGCTCCTGGACGGCCGGGGTGTTCACCCCCAGATCCTCGGCGACGATGGCAAAACAGGGGAACTGACGGGCGAGCACCTCAAAGAAGTCAGCGCCCGGCCCATCGACCCAGGTGCCGTGTTCAGCGGTCTTATCCCCGGCGGGGATCTCGTAGTAATCAGCGAACGCCCGGAAGTGATCGATCCGGAAGAGATCGTAAAGCTCAGCGGATCGCCGGACCCGGCGCATCCACCAATCATAATTGCGGTCCCGAAGTGTGGGCCAATCATAGACCGGATTTCCCCAGAGCTGCCCGGTCTTGCTGAAGACATCGGGGGGCACTCCTGCCACTACGGTGGGGCGGAGGTCTTTGTCCAGCTTGAAGATCTCCGGGTCCTTCCAGACATCAACGCTATCATAAGCGACGTAGATCGGTATATCGCCGATAACCTGAATCCCCCGGTCGGTGCAATACCGATGAAGAGCCGACCACTGCCGGGCGGCAAGGTACTGGAGGAACTTCTCCTTCTGGACTCTATCAACGAGCAAATCGCGCATCTCGTCAAGGGATCCTGGTCGCCGCAGGCGGACCTCGAGAGGCCACTGGCTCCACTCCTGTCCGCGGAAGTATTCATTGAGGGCGACAAAGAGCGCGTGATCATCTAGCCATTGCGCATTCAGGCGAGAGAACTCCTCGTATTCCCGTTCCGGGCCTGAATGAAGAAATCGCTCGTATGCGACCGAGAAGAGCCGGTCTTTGTACCAGGCGACCGCCTCGTATGCAACCCGATCCTCCGGGAAACAAGGCACGGGCTCCAGGTCGGCCCGCCTGAGGAACCCATCCCGGACGAGCTGGTCCGGGCTTATGAGAAGGGTGTTCATACCAGATGCCGAGGGACTGTAGTAGGGGGAGCTGGCATGTTCAACGCGGGTCGGGTTGAGTGGCAGGATCTGCCAGTAGTGCTGCCGGGCCTCTGCCAGTGCCTCGACGAACTGGTATGCCGACGGGCCGAAGTCCCCGATACCGTATACTGACGGCAGGGACGTGATATGCAGGAGTATACCGCTTCCCCGTGTATAGATCATCAGTCAATCACCCTCGAGAGAACAGCCCGGCCGTTTGTGCCTGCCCCCTATTATAGCCTACCGCCAGTGGCGGGATGATCAACTTCATGGATCTCCGGCGCCTACCATGAATCTGAACGAAGCCGGTCTTCTCAAATAATGGTTTTTCTATCCCTCTTCGAGGAGCACGTGGACATTCACAAAGTATGTATGGTTAGCGATTGTGTACAAGACGAACAGTGGCAGATGGTGCTTGCATGGACTTCTTCAGTAATATTTTGGGCCAGGGGAAAGGCGTAAACCCTGCAATCAATAAAGGAAATGTTCAGTTTGAAGCCGGGAACTACACCGACGCGGTGAAGAATTTTGAGAAAGCGCTCAAGGTCGATCCCGAAAACAGCGCCCTCATGGTCTCTATGGGGCAGGCGCTCGCCTGCCTCGGCAGGGATAGGGAGGCCGCGGAGTGGCTGAGAAAGGCCCTCGAGGCCTCCCCTGAAGATGCAGAAATACTCCGTGCGCTGGGGCATATCCTTGCCAGGACCGGCGATCATGGAGAGGCGGCAGAGTGTTTTGCCGCGGTCGTGGCAAAGAGGCCTACTGATATAAGCGCCTGGCACTGGAAGGGTGAGATGCTCGAGAGGCTCGGTCAGCACGCCGGTGCGGCGGAGGCCTATATGCAGGCGCTGGATGGGAATCCGGATGACATCGTCCTCCAGGAGAGCCTCGCAAGAACCCTCGCGAGGGCCGGTGCCTACCGTGAAGCCGCGGCCAGCTACGAGAAGATCCTCCGGGCGAACCCTGAGAACACCGGCGCAGCCATCGAGAAAGGAGTTGCCCTCCTGTATCTCGGGGATCATCCCGGGGCCATCAACTCGTTTGACCGAGTGCTTGCCAGGGATCCGCACGACCCTACCGCTCTCTACAGCAAAGCCCGGGCGCTCGAGCACCTCGGCCACTTCCAGGAGGCCGCCGACTGTTATGGTACCATCGCCACCGCCGACCCCGGTAACCTCCACGCCCTATACCACCGCGGCTCGCTCCTCCTCCGGGTCGGGAAGCATGGGGAGGCGCTCGAGTGCTTCGATAAGGTTGCCCTCAGCGACCCTGACGATATGGCGGTCCGCTACTCCATGGGTCTGGTCTATGATATGCTCGGCCGCTACGATAGAGCGGTCAAGGCCTTTGACCACATCCTTAAGCGCGACCAGAGCCATCTCCATGTCTGGTATGCCCGCGGCATGGCGCTCTTCCGCCTTGGCAACTATGCCGATGCGATCCGGTCGTTCGATCGCGTGCTCGAGAGCAAGGCGATGGCCGGTATGAAGTGGATCGGGAGCGGCACCGATCTTGCGCTCTTCGAGAGGGATGAGGTTGACACTCTCCTGAAGCAGGAACCGTTGAAGATCGATGCCTGGAGCGAGACCATCCTGAATTGCCGGGGGACTGCGCTACTCCACCTGGGTCGGTATGCCGAGGCACTGGCGGACTTCGAGCGTGTTCTCAAGTCCGATCCGGGGAATATCACCACCTTGAAGCAATATAGCGCCGCCCTCATCCATCTCGGCAGGCATGACGAAGCCAACATCTCCCTGGACGCAGTTCTCAAGAGAGAGCCGCATAACACCATCGCCCACCTGATGAGAGCGGAGGCCCTCGAGGGCCTTGGCAGGTATGGCGATGCGCTGGCGCACCTCGAGAAGGCACTGGGCACCGGTGGCGGTGATCGTTCCACCATGCATCGGAAGGGGACAGCGCTGATGCACCTCGCACGGTATGCGGAAGCAGCGACGGCCTTCGAGGCTATCCTCGATATCAATCCGGGAGATACCGTAGCAGCGAGGGGCAGGGGAGAAGCGCTGATGCATCTTGGGAACTACGCGGAAGCGCTCGGGTGCTTCGATCGGGCGCTTGAGGAAGACCCGGTCGATCGGGGGACCCTGCTCGATCGGAGCAGGGCGCTTGAACGCCTCGGTCGATACGAGGAGGCTCTCCGATCCATCGATCAGGTGTTGCAGGCCGGCACCGGGGATGCCGGAACGCTCACCCGGAAGGCATGGCTCCTCGAGGAGCTCGGGCGGTATGCTGAAGCAGCTGACTGTTATGAGGCGCTCCATGAGGCGGATCCTGGGGCCAGAGGAGATCTGCTGAACCTCGGGATCGCCCTTGCCACGCTCGGCCGCTACGAGGAGGCCGCCGAATGCTTCAGGCAGGTCGTCGAGGCCGATCCCGGTGACCTCTTTGCCTGGTTCAACCGAGGACGGGCACTGGAGAGGATGGGGCAGTATACGGATGCAGCGGAGTGTTATATGACCGTGACCGCCGGGAGGCCGGGAGATACCGGCGCCTGTTCTGCGCTCGCAATCGCGCTTGCAGAGCTTGGCAGGCACCAGGAGGCGATCGAGTACTCCGACCGGGTGCTTGCATCTGATGCCTCGAATGCAGCGATCATGAAGCTCCGGGCGGAGATGCTGGAGGCCGTTGGCAGGCACAGGGAAGCGACCGAAGCGTACGAGCGCTACCTGGCGGCCTCCCCCGATGACCGGGATGCACGGATGGCGCTTGGTATGGCGCTCGAACGAGATGGAAGGTATGGTGATGCCATCAGGCATTACGCGCTGGTACTCAAGGGCGATGAACATGATGTCGAGGCGTGGTATACCCTCGAGAGCGCTCTTGCGCATATGGGGAGGTATGAGGAAGCATTGGAGTGTTCGAACGGCATCATCGAGGCCAACCCCGAGAACCAGGCCGCCTGGCAGCGGCGGGGAGAGATCCTCATGTGGCTCGGGCGGTATACAGAGGCTGTAACCTGCTTTGAGAAAGTTCTCGATGCCGATCCGATGGATATCCTCACCCAGCGGAAGTTCGGAGAAGCCAACGAGAAGGCGGGCAGGTACGAGGAGGCGATCGCCGCCTATGCCCGGGTGCTCGATCGGGAGCCAGCGAACATCGAGACCCTCTACGCACGGGCGTCGGCCCTCATCCACCTCGGCAGGTACAGCGAAGCTATCAAGTCCATCGATAAGATCGTCGTCATCCTGCCTGAGGACTCTGCCATCCTCTTCATGCGGGGGGCGGTGCTCGAGAAGGCAGGAAGGTACGACGACGCTCTGGCGAGCTACGAGAAAGCGCTCCAGGTTGCTCCAAAGAACGCCGCCATCTGGAGTGCGACCGGTACCCTGCTGGACGCGCTGGGGCGCTACCCTGATGCCATCAGGGCGTTTGATACGGCGATAGATCTTAGCAACGGCGATATCCATGCCTGGCTCTGCAAAGGGATCGCCTTTGATCGCCTTGGTCGCCATGACCGGGCGATTGCCTGCTTTGATAATGTCCTGGAGGCGGCCCCAGACTATGCCTGGGCCTGGTACCTGAAGGGGAGGGCGTTTGACCGCCAAGGCAAGTTCGCGGATGCGGCGGAGTGCTTCGGGAAGGCGCTTGAGAGTGGGGATCTGCCATGAGGTATCTGCACGGGTTCCTGGTCCTGGTCCTGGTGCTCTGCTGTGCCGGGTGCACCAGCGTAATAGAGCAGGTGGAGCCGGGAGATACGGTGAAGGTCCACTATACCGGCACCTTTGCAAACGGAACCGTCTTCGATAGCTCCGCCGGGCGTGGGCCGCTTGAGTTCACCGTCGGTGCTGGCGAAGTGATCCCCGGGTTTGACGAGGGCGTTGTAGGGATGCAGGTGGAAGAGACAAAGACCATCCATATCCCTGCCGATCAAGCATACGGGCATCACCGGGAGGACCTCGTCTTCCTCGTCAACCCGGACAGCATCTCTGGAGAGGAGAGTCTGGTCATCGGACAACAGGTTGGGATGACCCTGCCCGGTGGCCAGGTGCTGGTTGGAACGGTCACCGGCATATCGCCCGACGGGATCACCATCGATGCAAACCACCGTCTTGCGGGAGAGGATCTCACGTTCACCGTCCAGCTCATGGAGATCGGATAGCGGTCAGCCCGGATCCTTCGCCAGAGCGTCCGGGAGGGGGGGTCGGAGCCACGGGCATCATTTCACCGTAACTCTCATGAAGACACCTCCGTTTTGGCGACCGGGAGAGGGTCACTGCCTGGGGCGAACTCTTTGCGGGCGATCTGCATCAGAGCCCGCAAAAATACGATGAGATGGTCTGCTACCGGCATCGCCTCACAGTGCCTCCTCTCCCTCTGAGGGCACCGGACTGACCAGCACCTTATCGACCCGGTAACCATCCATATCAAGCACCTCGAACCGGAGACCTCCCCAGGTGAACCGGTCCCCGGCCACGGGTGTCCGCTCGAGGTACATCATCACAAACCCTCCCAGCGTCTGGTAGTACCCGCGCTCTTCGCCGGGCAGAGTGCCCACATCGAAGAGGTCGTGGAACTCGTCGACCGAGAGCATCCCGTCGAGGAGCCACGACCCATCCTCTCGCTGGACGGCCATGGTCCCGAGCGGGTGCTCGTCTGACGGTATGTCGCCGACGATCGCCTCCATGATATCGTGCACCGTGACCAGCCCCTGGATGCTCCCGTACTCGTCGGTGACAAGAGCGAGCCGCGCACCCGACGTCCTGAACTCCTCGAGAACAGTCAGCGCAAGCACACTCTCGGGCACGAAGAGAGGAGGCTCAATCGCGCCGAGAAGGTCGGGCGATTCACCCACGATCATCCGTGCCCAGAGGTTGCGGACCGAGACGATGCCGAGCATATTATCCAGGTGTTCGCGGTAGACCGGGAAGTATACGTGCTCGGACTCGATCATCTTCTGCCAGGTCTCTTCAAGGGGGTCTTCCACATCCACAGCCACAATATCGGGCCGTGGGGTTATCAGAGCGCTGACCCTCCGATCACCGAGGCGGAAGACGCTCTCCACCATATCCTGTTCCGCTTCCCGGAAGATGCCCGCCCGGGTGGCCTGCTCTATGAGGATCCTGATATCCTCCTCCGTGATCTCGGGCCCCGATGGCTGCTGCACCCCGAGCACCGTGAGCACCACCTCGGTCGAGGCGCTCAGCAACCAGATGATGGGTGCGCCAATCCTGGAGAGGAACTGCATCGGGCGGGCTACCAGGGATGCGGATCGCTCGGCATTACCCATAGCTATCCGCTTTGGCACCAGCTCGCCGATCACCAGCGTCAGGTAGGTGATGGCGGCAACGACGATCGCAACAGCGAGCGGGCCGCTGTAGGGGGCGAGCAGGGGGACATCGGTGAGTGCATCGGCAAGAGGCTTTGCGACCGTCGCCCCCCCGAAGGCCCCCATCAGGATTCCGACGACGGTGATCCCGATCTGGATGATAGAGAGAAACGGTGTCGGGTTCTCCACAAGTTCAAGGGCGATCGCAGCCCCTCCATCACCGCCGGCTGCTTTCCTCTGGAGGCGCACTTTCCGTGCAGAGATGAGCGCAAACTCCGCCATCGAGAAGAAACCGTTTACGAGTATCAGGAGGAAGATGATCGCAATATCGGTGGCAGGTGGCATCGGGGGGTAACCTTGCCAGCAAGGGGCATAAACCTGCGGGGCGCCCTGGGAAGGGATG
>FZPS01000187.1_pt106 | contig 20743 bp, 17 predicted proteins | sample 1817821 | NCBI WGS metagenome assembly FZPS01 (sample SAMEA104158645, study PRJEB21678) | metagenome | place: Germany | collected 2015-04-21 | reverse complement strand
AGGTGACGCGGTGATTTCCACTCTAGGCGGACGCTTTCGGGCCTACAGGATGTAGGTCATGCAAGCGTCGTCACACGACGTGACGGTTTTAGCTTGCCTTCGTTAAACTCAGCTAATTGATAAAAGATTTCCAAGCTTTTATCACTGGATCTTCGGACACGATTGTTCCCGCTGGAGTCGCCGCCTGCCGTTCTAATCACTTGATTAGGCTTCTTTATTTACGTATGATATTGTATTTTCATTTATAATTGTTCGTGTTCTTAACTAGATTTTGTATTATGAAATTGACTCTGATTAAAAAATATTTTCAAAGAATAAGCGAATAACATCAGTTCCAGCCACAATCGTTCCTAACGTACTACCTAGGTTCGCTAAAATAACGACAAGTAATACTCTTGTCACTTTATTCTTCCAAAACCCTTTTGCCGTGTGAACATCATCAGATAAGCTTTCAAAGTCACTTACTTGTGGCTTATTAAAATAAGCTTGTACCATCCCAGCTAAAATACCCGCAGCAATAAATGGATTGAGTGATGTAAATGGTGAAGATACAACCGCAGTCAAGATAGCTAATGGGTGACCAAATGCTGCAATTGTACCAATCCCAGCGAATGTACCATTCCATATTAGCCAGCTCTTCATTTGTTGCCAGCCTGCATCTGGGTTTAATAAGAATGTTGAAGCCATAAGAGAAACAATTAAAATTGGAATAATCCAGCCAAGGCGTTTCTTCCAGTTCTTTTTCTTCGGAACTGTTGTTAGAGCTTTTAAATCATGTTCGTTATCAATTTCTCGTGTTACACCAGGAACATGAGCAGCACCAAGAACTGCAACTACTTTATTTCCTGGAGCTCGTTTAATCTTCTCGGCTAAATATTGATCCCGTTCATCAACGAGCGGCTTTTTCAGCTGTGGGAAGTGTTCCGTAAATTCATCCAATATAGCATTGATGGAGTCTTTTTCTTTTAACTTTTCTAGTTCTTCCTCAGTAATTGTTTCATTAGAAAATATACTAGCTATAATTTGCGTTAGCAACATTAGTTTTCCTTTAAGATCAACGCCAGACCAAATCCGAGAAAACGTGATCTGGATATTACGGTCTGCCAATACTAAGGTCGCACCAATTTCCTCTGCTGATTGAATACCCTGAATCATTTCCTGTCCCGCTTCAATGCCAAATTGTTTCGCCATTCGTTTTTGGAATGAGGAAATGGCCAAATTCATAATTAATAATGTGGCTTTCTTCTCTTTAATCACCTTAAAGATGTCCATTTCCTTCCACTTACTTCCGTCTCTAATTGATTCATAACGTTGCTGATCGAGCTCAATACAAACCGAATCAGGTTGTTCCTGTTCAATGACTTGCTTAACCAGTTCAGCACTACTCTTAGAAACATGCGCTGTACCAATAATAATGTATTCCTTACCGTTTCGTTCAATTCTTGTAATATGATTCTCTTCTTCTAACATCGAGTGACCTTCTTTCAGGAGTTACCTTTCTTGCTATTATAACTTACTTACCAGCGTAAAAAAAAGGTAACAAATAATTTAATTAGAGAAAATAGATGATTATCGTGTTCCCCTGTAAAACAACCCGAACGGTCAAATAAATCTGCCATTCGGGTTAGTCAGTTTAAACTACTGAAACGTATTGTGCCAATATTAGCATGTCTTTAGTCGTTTGCGATAAACAATACACCAAGTGTATTAGGTCCACAATGTGATGAGATTGTACAACCCGCTCGAGTGACTAATATCTCATCGAAGTCATAATTAGCTTCGATCAATTCCTTAACTGCTTGAATATTTTTCTCTGATGTACCTGAGTGTGTTATGAAAACTCGTTTTTTATTAATTGATTTACCATCTTGAAGTTGATCCTCAGTATAATGCTTTAAGACGCGTAATAAGCTACCACGGTACTTCTTACCAACAGCCATTTTACCAGTCGTATTATCGACTTGAATACTTGGTTTAATATTCAATAGGTTTGCACTTATATTAGCTAACGCAGAGCATCTTCCACCTTCATAAAGATACGTTAACTTATCAATGACAAAGCTAGCATGGACACGATGCTTTAGCTCGTTTAATTCTTGATAAATTTGAGCAGCGTCCATCCCCTGTTCAATTCGCTCTGCTGCTTCAATAACAAGCAAGCCCATCCCTGTTGAAAGATTACCAGAGTCTATTGAATAAACATCAGGTAAATCTGATGCTGCAATTAAACTATTCTGGTGAGAAGAAGAAATACCTGATCCAAGGCTGATATGGATAACAGCATAACCTTGATCAGTCCACTTTTTAAAATGTTCAATATACTCAATTGGATTAGGAGCAGATGTTTTCGGAAGCATCCCTTTTTCTTGATATATAGCATAAATATCATCTGGCGTGATATCTATACCATCTCTGTAATCCATTTCATCTAAATTAATATGTAGGGGCTGTATTTTTACATCGTATTTCTGGATTAAATCGTCACTCAAGTCACATGTACTATCTGCACTAAGAATTACCTTTTTCAATCAATTACGCCTCCTATTTATCGATTTGCATACGCTTGATGATCCATCATCTGATTAAATATATGATTCTTATATAATTGTATCGTTAATTTAATTTTTTTCAATTAATAGTAGATGAGTTTTTCTATCTTTAATAAAAAAATAGATTATTAGAATTTCTAATAGCCAATTGTTAATTAACCTTAACTTTTATTGTCATTAGAGACTTTAGAGGTTAAGTTTTGAAAATATTAAATCCTTGTTCCAGATGATCACTTGGGTAACTGACTCAATAAATTTTGGAGGAAGTTAATTCATATTAATTTTATCTGAATTATATGTTATAATTTATTTATCATATATTAAGGAATGATTGATTATGAAAAATATTCCCATCATTGACTTACGTAGCTGTCTTTTAATTATCGGCATTATCATTGGCTTCTTTCTATTGTAGAAAGTTGACCATAGAAAAAAGCCATGCGATTGCATAGCTAATTTTTTTATTCGTACACATAGGCAAGTACATCTAGTGCTTGTTCAATTGTTTCAACAGTTACATTCGCCTTATTCGATAACTCTTTTAATGGATGAATCAATGACTCCGGGCGAATAATAATTGTTGGTTTATTAAGCGATATTGCTCTTGTTACGTCCATCGCTGTATTCCATTGGCGATATTTCTCACCAAATAGTCCAATTACTACATCAGCCTTCTGGATTAATAGCTCTGTTCTAAAGTTATTGATCGCTGATGCAGCTTCATCACGATAGTAATCACCCGGCTGTTTTCCTATAATAGCTTCACCTATTTGATCTGAACGATCATGATCCGTTTGTGGACCTACAAAGGTTAATGGTAAATTTCTTTTTGCGGCTTGAGCTTTTAGTTGTTCTCGCCAATTATCATGAATTTGGCCAGCTAAATAAACAATTAGATTCATTGTTTCCTCCTTAAAATTTTTAAGATACTCTTCTTGTGTTTGTGCTAAATCTTTTATTAACACAACTTAAAAAGAGAGTTGAAATTATAATCTCAACTCCCTCTATTATAGATTATCGATTACTTTCTTCAAATTTCTTAATAAAATCTACTAAAGCTTCTACTCCTGCCAGTGGCATTGCGTTATAAATACTAGCTCGCATCCCGCCCACTGAACGGTGACCTTTTAATGTCTCTAGTCCTGCCGCTTTAGCTTCACTAATAAATTTTGCCTCAAGCTCTTGATCACCATTCGCTGCAATAAATGGAACATTCATAATTGAACGATCTTCACCTTTAATTGGTGCATCGAACATTTTTGATTCATCTAATGCTTGATACAATATATCAGCCTTTGCCCTGTTAAGCTTCTCCATTTCCTCTAAGCCACCGAGATCTAATAACCATTCAAATACAAGCTTAGCAATATAAATTGAGTAGGTTGGTGGCGTGTTAAAGCTTGATTTATTCTTAACGTGTGTCTCATAATCGAACATCGTCGGTACAGTTGCAGGTGCTTGACCTACTAAATCATCTCTAATAATCACTATTGTCAAACCAGCAGGACCGATATTTTTTTGTGCTCCTGCATAAATTAATCCAAATTTACTAACATCAATAGGTGTAGATAAAATATTCGACGACATATCAGCAACAAGTGGGACATCTCCGGTATCGGGTAATGTAGAAAAAGCAGTCCCTTCAATCGTGTTATTCGTTGTAATATGAACATAATCTGCATTTGGATCAAACATATCTTTTGTTAGCTTTGGAATATGGTTATTAGTATCTTCGCCAACAACTCGAACTTCCCCAAAGAGCTGTGCTTCTTTATACGCCTTTTTCGACCATGACCCCGTCAATACATAGTCAGCTTTTTTATTTCTAACCATTAAGTTCATAGGTACCATTGCAAATTGTTGTGATGCGCCACCTTGTAAAAATAAAACATGATAATTATCTGGAATGTCCAGCAGTTTTCTCAAGTTAGCCTCTGCAGCTTCTAAAATATCAATAAACCATTTTGAGCGGTGACTCAGTTCCATTACTGACATCCCTGAACCATTAAAGTCTAACATTTCTGCTTGTGCCTTTTTCAAAACGCTTTTAGGTAGCATGGCTGGACCTGCTGAAAAATTATAAACTTGTTTCATCCCTATTCACACCTATCTAATTGATATTGTCATAGACCTCATGTTGATAAGTCCTATAATCACCAAGTTTAACAAGATCTAATATGCATTTCAAGTGAATTTTTTAAAAATTTAAACAATTCTCTCTAAATGACAACAAAATGGTGTTTTTAATATTTAGTTAACTACAATTGTTTAAACCATTGTAATGCTTGATCACCATGTTCAGGTATATACTCATGACCATGCTCTGGATAAATTACGATCTCTTTATTCGCTGTAATTTTATTATAAGCAGCAAATTGAGTAGATGGTGGACAAATCGGATCACGCATGCCTGTCACCCAGATCACATCACCCTTTATCCGTGGTGATAAGTTTTGAATATCAATATATCCAAGACGATTAAAGACTTGATCGGCAGTTTTATGTGTTGGATCCATTGCTCTAAAATAGTATGAAATCTCTTCATAAGCTGTATTGTTAATATCCATTTCCCAAACACGCTTAAAGTCAGATAAAAATGGGTAGACCGCATAAACTTGCTTGATTCGTGGTTCTAAACTAGCACAAGCAACGGCTAGTGCACCACCTTGTGATTGACCATATGTACCTACTTTTGTTTCATCAATGTGATCCATATTCATTAAAATCCATATAGCTTGTACCGTATCTAAGTAAACATGGCGATAGTAAAGTTGGTCAGGATCAGAATCATGTAAGCCTCTGATAATATGACCCTTGATTGTCGGTCCTTCGGCAGCAACAGAATCTTGCGATAAGCCTCCCTGTCCTCGACAATCTAGCGCTAATACTGTAATCCCTTCAGCTGCATAAGCAATTTTATCTAACCAATCTCCACTGTTGCCATAGTAGCCGTGAAACATGACAACTCCTTGTCCCGTTGCAATATGTTCTTTTGGACGAACAAACTTGGCATGAACCTTCGCCCCACCGACTCCAGTAAAGTATAGGTGGTAACAGTCAGCTATCTGACTCTTAAAATCACTTTCTACCAATTGATAGTTTAAAGGTAATTCTCTTAATTCTTCTAGTGCTCGTTCCCAATACTGATCGAAATCACTAGGTCGTGGACTTTTCCCTGTATACTTGTATAAATCAGCTAATGGCATATCTAGATGCATAATTCTTCCCTCACTCTTAATTAATAATCTATAAAACCTACCAACACTATTTGACATTGAACCAATAAAACAGCAACATTTACAATAAAAGTAAATATCGCTGTTTTATTAATACTATTTTTCATCTCAACTGTTTCGACGAACTCGTCTTAAAGCAAGAACTGTTAAAATTACGCCTGATATCGTTTGAACGATTATTCCTAACCACCAATTTAAATACGCGTAATCATGAATGGTCGCCATTTTACCTGTCATGATTTGACTAATATCTAAATAATGAAATGGTAAGAAGGCATGGATTTCATGTGGCCAAATAATTGCTAACAGTAACCCAGCGCCAAGAGCACATAATGAGACTGCCATTACTAACCATTGATTTTCAAGTACGTAGAAACTAGGTAAACAACTTGATTAACAAAGAACAGATTAGACAATATTAAGCCTGTTCCAATCAACAGCCATTGCCATAATGGTAGAATTCTGAAATATTTAAGTTGCATCGGAATTTCTATTAATTGATCGGCTTTCCCATTACCTGCAGCATATGAAATATACTGAATAAACGGGAACTCTAATTGTCCGACACCATTTAATAAACTGCCAATTATAAACGTGATTAAACCAACTAAAAGTGTAAAACAAATTCCCATACTTAATGATGCGACAATTTTAGCAGTAAAAGTCCTTTTTAATGAAATAGGCTGGACTAATAAGTAACGAATTGTTCCACTACCATCCCATTCACGGACATAGCTTAAGCTATAAAAACCAACCAGTAAAATGAGCAGGACAACGAAATAATAGTGGTTAAAGAAATCAGCCAGTAAATTCAGACCACTTAATGTATGATGCTCTTTATTTACCTCTGCTAAATAACGATCGAAGACATCCTTCTCTACCATTGCTGGCGGTTCATCTTCCCCACTTCGAGGCGATTCTTGATACGTAGGTGTAAACAAAGTTTGATAAGGTCCGCCTGGCGTAACATAATCGATCCCCTTCTCGAGTTTCCATTCGCTTAAACGATAATTAATATACGCATTTGGAATAAAAATCGGATCTGGAACCGGGATAACCTGAGAAGAGCTAGCAGTCCCAGTCCGAGTTACAAAGTGATAATCATTTTCTAAGTCAGTAAATTCTATTTGTGATAAACCCTGATAATTATTATCGAGAACTTCGGCTTCGAGATCCTTTAATTTAGACAGTTTATTTTCTAGTTCTTGACGTTCATTTTGAAGCATTAAAATATAGTTCTTAAAATCCTCTTCCGTAGAGCGAGGAAGATCAGGGATTGTTAGTAAATCATGATGAATTAATTCTTGTTCTAGATTAAGTTCAATTTCCGCTTCATATTGAGCTATTTGATTAAAGAAACGCTCAGAAGTCTCTTGGGCATTTTCCGTCTGATCCTGATAGCTATTCACAGCAAAATATAGCGTAAACGCTGCTAAAATAGCCGTTGAATAAAACAATATGGCCTGACGATGTAACTTCAACCATTCAAAACGGAACAAAAATCTGTTTGTAAGCTTCTTTATACCGTGAAACTTAAGTTTACGTTTCCACTTCGGTAAGTGAATTGGCCTTAATAAAACAAGCCCTGTCAACAAGCTGACCACAATAAATAATAACAGTAACGCAGTCATAATTGATCTTGTCGACTGAGTTAACAAATAGTTATTTAAATTAAACCAAGCAACTGGATTATAGGTTAACAGCCGAGCTGGTTGTAGTCTGGTGAGTTGTTGACCAATTAAGATTAATATCGTATAGATAAAACTAATAAACAACTCATTATTAAATAGCTTCGCAAAAAGTGTTACGACAATTAAAGATAACAATGTAAGACCAATAAAGAACAGTATTTTAAACAGCAGCATTTGCCACAACGGCTTAGATAAAACTCCCGCATCGGTATAAGTCAGCACCGGAAATTGTAGCTGCGCCTTAAGTGAAACTGTACTAAACAGGGAAAGTATTAAGCTCATTCCAACTGATGAAGCAATATATGTTCCGATAATCGAGATAAACAATTTTAACTTCTGCCCCATAATTTTCGGGTAAGAAATCGGCAATACTTTAACATAACTAAAAGAAGCTCGATTCGGCTCTAAAAAGATTGGTAAACAGAAGAAAAAGATAATCAACATCATTGCCGGTAAACTAAAGAGAATATTGTAACTATTGTACAAGACAAATAAACTATTATAGTCTCGATCAAAATCAAACTTACCAACTTCATACTCTACAGCCCAATCTAATAGATGCTTTTCAATATGTAGTTCTTCCAAACTGAGTGCACGTAGCTCGGGGTCATGTTCTTGCACTTGAATGAGTAAGTCCCATATTTTTTGTTTCGCCACATTCATGTCATACCAATCTTCATAAAATGCAGCAATACTATAATTGAAGCGTTCACGTTCTGCTTCATCAAGTAAATCATAAATCACTTGCATTTCTTCACTAATCTCCACGATCGGATCGATAATATAGTTATCATAATTCGGAATTCTCCAGCTAAGATCAGCAAGTAATTGATTCGCTCTCGTCATTTCCTCCGAGCGAAAATCAACCGGGGATAATAATCGACTCAAAAAAATCACTAATACAATAAGCATCGGAAGGATAATTAAAGTAGATAAAAACCTCTTGTTTCTAATTTTCTTAATTTCAAAGGAAAAAAGGTTCATATTTTCATCACCTATTAATCATATTTAAAATTAAATCCTTCTTATTTAGCTAAAGAACGACTGACAATCTTCAGTTGATCACCACTCGTTCATTTAGTTCATACTTCATACAACTAAAACTAAACTTCCTGATAAATTTCGCGATAGAGATTTTCACTACTAAATTGTGTCCGTTCAATATCGACAATTGGGTTATCGTCTTGATTTAAAAGGCTAATCGCTTGATTTAAATTTGCTTTATCAACAATAAACTGTGTATCATTAATAACCTCAACTTGAATGTCTTCATATTGCTGTCCTACTGGTTGTTTTGTAACAGTCAATACGTAAGAAAAATTATGATGATCAGCGAGATCTCGATAAATAATTTCGCCGTCTTTTAAAAAGTAAATATGACGTGTCATACGATCAAGCTCATTTAAATTATGTGATGAAAGTAGAACTGTCGTCCCTTGAGCTGCTAGTTCACGAATAATCTCTCTAATTCTTATTAAACTAGTAGGATCAAGACCATTAAATGGTTCATCGAGTAATAACACTTTAGGCTTATGAATAATAGCTGAAGCAAATAACAGATGCTGTTTCATTCCTAAAGAGTACTCTCCAACCTTCTGATACAGATAACTATCATTACCGACATGCTTTGATACTTCCTCCACTGCATCTAAACTCAAATTCTGTGCATAGGCCACATACGATAAGTGGTCATAGCCCGTTAAGTGGGGATATAAGACACTATTGTCCTGCATAAAGCCGACCTTCTTATACATGTCTGTTTTTGTAAATAGTTCATCAGCCATCGTAACAGTTCCACTATCAGCCTTGATTAAGCCCATCATACAAGATAGGAGTGTCGTTTTACCAACACCATTTGGACCAACAAGACCTGCTATCTCACCTTGACCAATTTCAAAGTTAATATCCGCCAATACTTTCTTATCATGATAACTTTTGGTTAAACCTTGTACTGAAATCATTTCATTACCCCTCTCTATAAATAAATTAATCATTAAACTTACGTAATCTTCTTAAGCTAAGTAAAGTTAAGCCAAGCGCTGCTAGACTTTGGACAATCATCCCAGTGTACCAATTTAAATATTGGTAGTTTTCTAATATCGCAGTCTCACCAGTTAAAACCCGACCAATATCTAAATATAAAAACGGTAAAAACTGTTGAAAATCAAATGGTAAAATAATCGAAAAGATATAACCAGCACCTAAAATTAGTATGCTTGTCGCCATGATAGCCCATTGGTTTTTGGCGAAGGTTGATAAGTAGTATACAAGCTGGTTAATCATTACTATATTTGTTAGTAATAATCCTAACCCCATTAATAGTAGTTGCCATAACGGGATAATTCGGAAAAACTTCATCGTCATTGGAATTTCGATAAATGCTTCTTTACTAGCAAGACCTAATGAATCAGAGACGTATTGAACAAATGGAAAATTGAGCTGTCCAACTCCATTTAATAAACTACCAATCACAAAGACTAACAAACTGGTAATGGCAACGAAGCAAAAGCCCATCGTTAGTGAAGAAAGCATTTTAGACTTAAAGGTTCGTTTTAGTGAAATCGGCTGAACGAGTAAATATCGAATCGTCCCTTGACCGTCCCACTCTCTTACATACGATAAACTATAAAAACCTATTAACAAGATAAAAATTACTAAATAAAAGTACTCATTAAACAAATCAGCTAATAAGTTTAGGCCACTTAAATAACGATGTTCCTTGTCCACTTCGGCTAAATAAAAATCAAATAGCTCTCGATCAATTCCTGAAGGTGGCTGCATTTCACCGCTTCGAGGCGATTCCTCATAACCTGGAATTAATAACGTCTTGTATGGCCCACCCGGTGGAACAAAGTCAATTTCATTTTCAATTTTCCACTCACTTAATCGATAGTTTATATATGCATTCGGCATAAAGATTACGTGATCAATCGGAATTGTAGAAGAACTTTGAACTTCACCTGTTCTAGCCACAAACAAATAATCATCTTTCAAGCGCCGGTGCTCTATTTTATTTAGCACTGATAAATCACCCGAGAGAAAATCAGCTTCAATCGCCTCGATCTCAGCTAGTTTAGATTCAGCAACCTGCTGCTCTGATTTATACATATTTAAGAACTGCTCTAGCCAAATTAAATCATTTGGGTGTGTATCAGGATTGTCCAAGTGCTGCTGATAGGCTTCAATGATTTCTGGGTAACTATCAACCTGATTTCTTAACCGATCTCGTTCATTAACATAATCTTGATAAGCTTGATCCGTTTGCACCTCCAAATACTGATAGTTATCAATTGCAGAAAATAACGTAAAGGCAACAATAATTGCTGTTGAATAAAACAAAATTGACTGCCTATTTAGTTTTAACCATTCATAACGTAATAAAAAACTCTTTGATAATTTTCGAATGCCACGATACTTGGCCTTACGTTTCAATTTTGGTAGTCGGAGGTTTCTTAATAGGACGAAATATGTTAAACAGACTACGACAATAAAGAGAATCGCAAGTACAGTAATAATTCTGTCAGTTCGCTGAAAAAAGATAAAATTAACTGTATCGAGCCATGCAAATGGATTAAATGTTATCTTTGCTGTTGAGCTAAGACGTGTCATTTGCATTCCAATCAAGCCAACAGCACCTACAATAAATGTGATAAATAGTTCGTTATGAAATAACTTTGCTAATACAGCTACAATTACTAAGGAAAGTAACGTCAGACCAATAAAAAATAAAATTTGAAACAACAATACCTGCCAAAAAGGTTTAGTTATCATTTCTCCTTCAGTAATTTTAACTAGAGGGTAATTTAACTGGGCTTTTAATGAGGCTGAATCAAATATAGAAATGAGTAGGCTTCCTATAATCGTAGAACCAATGTATGTTCCAATAATCGCAAAAAATATAACTAACTTATTACCCATAATTTTTACATAACTTAGAGGTAAAACTTGTGAAAATTTAAAAACCGAGTAATTAGGCTCTAAAAAAATCGACAAACAAAAGAAGAAAATAACTAGCATGATTGCTGGCAAACTAAAAAGCCAATCAAAACTCTTAAATAAGACAAATAAACTATTTTGATCAGTTGAAAAGTCGTGTGTACCAACATCATACTCGACAGCCCAATCAATAACTGGCTTTTCCATCTGTAAATCCTCTATATTGACAGATCGTAACTCTGGATCGATCTCAGCTATCTGAAGTAATAGATCCCATATTTTCTGCTTTGCTTTATTCATATCTGTCCACTCTTCATAATATGCAGACACACTATACGTAAAGCGTTCACGCTCTGCTTGATCAATCAATTCATATAGAAGGGCATCTTCATCACTTAATTCAGTAGTCGGATCTTGCTCCGCATAGTAAAAATCAGGGATACGCCAATTCAAATCCGCTAATAGCTGATTTGCTTTAATTCGCTCTTGCTCTGAGAAATTAACGTCAGTAAAAAATCTAAGTGTAAAAATAGTGATCACGGTTATAATCGGAATCGCTATTAGCAAATACATAAATCGTATATTTCTTATCTTTTTTAACTCAAAAAGTAAAAAATTCATATTATCACCCTTTATTTATCATAGGCAATATGATAACGGTTAATATGACTAATAGCAATAGAAAGGGTCAGAATTAATAGACTATTTAAATGATTTCGACGTTTCCCTGGATTTCAATTTGAAATTACCTAACTCTTACTAATTCTACGTCTTGTATATCTGTACCATGTACTTCAAAGTGATAAGCTTGGTTTGGTTTTAATGTTAAGTTTTGTTGACCTAAATAGATCCGCTCATTATTTTCACTTATTAGGAAAAAATCAAATAGCATATTTCCTTTTAATGTGAAGTCCTGATGATTATCAAACACCATACTCATGATATCGCCTTTCTTAATTCTCGAACCATCTGCATAAGCCATTCCATTACCAGTAAATGCTGTGTCAATTTCAATTTGATAAATAGAAAAGTGTGCATGATTCTCTAAACTTATAACCATCGTGTTTTCAGTTGGCTCAGTAGCTTGAGACGAGTAACAACCAAATAATAAGAAAAAACAAAAAGTCATCAGTAACAAAAGCAACATCAATTTACGATTCACAATATCACCCCAAGTATATTTTGTTAATTCTACATTAAACCATTTCTTATCGTTTATCAATAAATTTTTATTGATAAACATATTTTAGCATGCAAAAAAACTCAATTGAATAATCAAATATTCAATCGAGTTTTTCTTATATAATCATTTTCTTTAACTTTTAATTAAGTCGACGGGCAAAATCTACGAAACGAAATTTATCTGGACGATGTCGTGATTCTGTATACTGAAATAACGTTGCATCATCTAAATAGACATAGTTTTTGATTAACACAACATGACTATATCCCTCAAGGTCAAGTAATCGTTCATCTTCTTCTGTTGGTTCTTCTACGGTGATTTCCTTCTTTGCAAAACTAATCGTTAAGCCTAGCTCTTTCTCTATATAGGCATAAATTGAATCCTGACAAATATCAACAGTTAAGTCTGGAACTCGATCAGCAATTAAAAAATCTTTATCTAATATCACCCGCTCACCAGAGAATTCTCGAACTCGAATGATACGCCATACTTTATCATCTTTATCAATCTGTAGACGATCCTGCAAGAACTGATCAGCCTTAACTAACTCTAGTTCCTCTACATGCGTCTTCACATCTAAATCCATCTTCTCAATAATCTCTTTAAAACTAACTAAACCTGAGACCGGAAAATCAAATTTATTACGTTCAATTAAGACTGAACCTTTTCCTCTTACCTTTTGAATATAGCCTTTTTGAGATAAAAGATTTAATGCTTTTCGAATCGTTTCTCGAGATGTTTGGTAAGCATCCTTTAGCTCGTTCTCTGAGGGGAGTAGTTCACCTACTTCCCACTCCTCACGTTCAATTCTTTCAACTAAGGACTGGTAAATCAGATCATATTTGCGTTTCATGGTAGAACTTCCTTATCTAAACATTTTCGTTTATGTTAAATAATAAACAACAGATTCATAAGGTCGTAATTTTCCTGACTCAGCTTGACCTATCTGATCTGAATAATTACTAATCAGAACTTCAGCTTTGTTGTAATCAGTATTGATTAATTCCGTTAGATCATAGTCAACTGTATCAGCATAGAAGTTATTTAATACGACCAGTCGTTCATTATTATACTCCCGAATATAGGCGAAAATTGCCTGATCATCAGGTAAAATTAACTGATAATCTCCTAATGTTATAATATCATATTCTTTCCTTAATTGAATCAACTTTTGGTAATGATAAAAAATTGAATTTGGATCTTTCAAGGCTTGTTCTACATTTATATCTTGATAGTTATCAGCTAAATCGATCCAAGGCGTACCTTTTGTGAAGCCAGCATTTACATCACTATTCCATTGCATTGGTGTTCGTGAATTATCTCGTGACTTTTCACTTAAGATCTTTAATAACGTATCAGAATCGATGCCTTCCTCACGCTTCATGTTATACATGTTTAACGATTCAACATCACGATACTGGTCAATTGATTTGAATTTAGGATTTGTCATCCCTATTTCTTCACCTTGATAAATGTAAGGTGTTCCTTGCATAAAGTGAATGGTTGTTGCCAGCATTTTTGCTGATTCATTATGATAATTTCGATCGTCTCCAAAGCGAGATACGATACGTGGTTGATCATGATTACACCAAAATAGTGCGTTCCAACCTCCACCTTTATTCATACCAACTTGCCAATCTGATAATATTTTCTTTAATTCAAGAAAATCAAATGGCGCAGTTGTCCACTTTTCCCCATTTGGGTAATCAACTTTTAAGTGGTGGAAGTTAAATGTCATATCAAGTTCTTCACGTTCTGGTTTCGTATACTTGATACAAGCATCAATTGAAGTTGATGACATTTCTCCAACTGTTAATAAATTCTTCCCTTTAAAAACACGCTGGTGCATCTCATGTAAATATTGATGAATTTTCGGTCCATCTGTATAGAACTTTCTACCATCACCCGGTAAGACAGATCCATCATCGTTTGGGAAGTTTTGATCTTTAGATATTAAGTTAATGACATCTAGTCGGAAACCATCGACGCCTTTATCAATCCAGAAATTCATCATTTCATAAACTGCATCGCGGACTTCTTCATTTTCCCAGTTTAGATCAGCTTGGGTTGTATCAAAGAGGTGTAAATAGTATTGATCTGTCGTTTCATCATATTTCCATGCATTTCCACCAAATTTAGATTGCCAATTAGTTGGTGGCTGATTATTTTTACCGTCTTTCCAAATATAGAAATTACGATAGCGATTATCCTTGTTAGAAGCAGATTGCTTAAACCACTCATGCTCTGTCGATGTGTGATTTACAACAATATCGAAAATGATTTTCAGATCACGATTATGCGCTTCTGCTAATAAACGCTCAACATCTTCCATTGTTCCATACGGCTCAAAAATCTTATAATAATCACGAATATCGTAGCCATTATCATTTTGAGGTGAGTCATAAATTGGCGTTAACCAAACGACATCAACTAATAATTCTTTTAAATAATCTAGTTTTTCAATGATACCATTAACGTCACCAACGCCTGTGCCTGTCGTGTCATTAAAGCTTTTCGGGTAGATTTGATAAACTACTGATTTTCTCCACCATGGTTGCGTCACGTCTTCATCCCCTTGCAAATATTATATTTTTTTATTTTTCAATTGTGTAAAATAAGCAACAACCATTTTACTAAGAAGATACTTAGAAAATGGTTGTTTTATCATTAATTACTCTTTTCCTAAACGCTCGTATGCATTTTTGCCTAATTTAGTTTTAGCTAATGCTAATGTCAATAGGATAGGAACTGCAATCGCTACGGCCATTGCGATAAAGAACATTAACCAGTCGCCAGCTTGGATAGATAGGAATCCTGGAATTCCACCAACACCAATTGAGTTCGCCATAACGCCTGATCCTACAGAGATTACAGCTGCAAGAGCTGATCCAACCATAGCTGCTAAGAATGGGAAGCCATATTTCAAGTTAATTCCGAACATAGCTGGTTCTGTTACACCTAAGTAACAAGATACTGCTGCGGGAATAGAAACTTGTTGCTCAGCTTTATCTCTTCTATTTAGAATAATCATTGCTACAACTGCAGAACCTTGTGCAATATTTGATAATGCAATCATTGGCCATAGGTTTGTAGCATCAAATTGACTCATTAGCTGTAAGTCAATCGCATTTGTCATATGGTGTAAACCAGTAATAACAAGTGGAGCATAAGCAAAACCAAACACTGATGCAAATAACCAACCAAATGCTGATGTTAGACCAGTGTAAACAATACTAGAAATCCAGTTACCAACTGCCCACCCAATCGGTCCTAATACAACGTGAGCTATAATAACTGCTGGAATAAGTGCAAAGAATGGAACAAAGATCATCGATACAACATTTGGGATAACTTTTCTTAACCAGATTTCTAAATAAGCTAAAACAAATCCTGCTAAGATAGCTGGAATAACTTGTGCTTGATAACCAATCATATCAACTTGTGCAAAACCAAAATCCCAGAATGGAATCTCTGCCGCTTCTGCCACACCATAAGCATTGAGCAATTGCGGTGATACAAGAGTTAAACCTAGAACAATACCCAGAATTTGAGTTGTTCCCATTTTTCTTGTAATGGACCATACAATACCTACAGGCAAGAAGTGGAAGATAGCTTCACCAATTAACCAAAGGAAGTCAAATGTTCCTTTCCAGAATTGTGATAATTCAATTAATGTTTGATCTCCATTTGGCCCAAACTGAGCAATCTCACCAATAATATTTCTAAACCCTAAAATAAGACCACCGACTACTAAAGCTGGAATAATTGGTGTAAAGATTTCTGCTAAGTTAGCAATTAATCTTTGCAAGAAACTCATGTTTTTCTTCGCTGCAACCTTTGCATCGTCTTTTGTAGCTGTATCACCTACACCCGCTACTTTAGTAAATTCATTATAAAATGATGCAACTTCATTTCCTACGATAACTTGAAATTGCCCTGCATTTGTAAATGTGCCTTTAACAACATCGAGCTTCTCAATCGCTTTTGCGTCTGCTTTCTTTGTATCATTCAATACAAAACGTAACCTTGTTGCACAGTGAGTTACTACTGAAATGTTCTCGCTTCCACCGACCAACTTTAAAAGCTCTTTTGCCGAATCTGTGTATTTGGCCATTATAATCCCTCTCTTTTCTTAAATTATAGTAATGATAAACGGTAGCATGTATATACAAGTTGTGTTTACGCTTCCATTCTAACCTGTATATACATGCGTGTCAATATTAACTTCTTTCATTTAAAATCCTTTATCTGGTTTATAAGTAAAAACGCAAAACAAATAGCGTCAGTGTATATATTTCCACTAACGCTAAAAAATAACCAATCATAATTATTTTAAATATAAATACTAACCTATACCTCTATTAACATAGAATCTAGATCATGAATAATCATTTTTTTATGCCCTCTTGGCGTTAAGTACCCAGATTTTTCAAAGGTTTTTAGTGTGCGACTAACCGTTTCGGGTGTCGTTCCTAAATGCGCAGCTAAATCCTTTCTAGACATTGGCAGGATGATTTCTGCTTGATTTTTAAATGGTGGCATCAGCTCTGCTAAAAAGTGCGCAAGTCTAACAGGTACTTTCTCCGTTGCGACTCGAGCAGTTTGTTGCTCTGCTTGCTCTAATCGTGTAGCTAATTCATTTAAGATGTGTAATGAAATAGCTGGATACTTCGCTAATAAATTTTGTAGATCAGCTCGAGATATTCGACAAATTTGAGCTTCTTCAATTACCTCAGCATAAGACTCATGCTCGCTTTCACGAAAAAGTGCTAACTCTCCAGTGAAATCACCTGGCAATAACAGTCTGACTAATTGTTCCTTTCCAGTCTCAGAGAGACGATATACTCTTACCTTTCCTTTATGAACAACGTAAAGTGCATCTGATACATCTCCAGCATAGAAAAGGTGTTCACCTACTTTATATTGAGAAGAATGAACTGTTTTCATAATCTCAGCCATTTGATTATTGTGAAGGTGATTAAAGATCGGCACCAATCTGACACACCCTTGCATGGAATGACTTTTTGTTCCATCTGATTGTAAACTCATCATTTCACCCCTAAATTTTTCTCGTTTCATTAAGAAACTACTGCAAAGCCTATTGATTTAATTACCGATTCCAGCTGATTAATTTTAACTTTTGATGGATCAAACCCTACTTTTACTTTACTAGAGTTAAAAAATACATACACCTCTTCTACCCCAATGAGCTCATTTAACGCTATTTCTATCTTACTAATACAACTTGGACATGTTAACCGCTCTAACTGAAAGATAATTTTTTTCACTTAAATCATTCCTTCATCTAAGTAGTAGCTAAAATCAACTAACTTTTATCTCCTTACCTTTATTATACTAAAAGATTAATGTTAAAAACTTGATCAGAATCAATTTTTGATCTGTTGCACTTCACGTTCGTAAGTCCAGCAAAATATCTAGCATTTCAATTATATATATCTCAATTATGACACATTATGACTAATTATATTTCAAATTTGTTACATTTCCTCTAAAACTATTGATCATTAATAGGTACTTAATTATGGTAAAAGAGAACTACACGACCATGTTTTACATCAGTGCGGATATTTTTTATGAGAGGAGTGACTAGAACTGAAAGGAAAAAAGTTTCAAGTAAGAAAATGGACGTTTACTATCGTATCCAATAACATTAAAAAGCCTGTTAAGCATTTTACTATCTCACGTTTGTTTGTATTTTTTGTCCTTTTACTATTTTTATTACCCTCAGGGCTTTTAATTTATACCATTTCTGTTAACCAGGACTTATTAATTGATAATCAGCTACTAAATGAAGGCCTAGCTGAGTTAAACAACACAAATACTCAGTTAACGACACAAGTAGAACGTCTAATCGATGAACGTGATCAAGTCATTAATCGATATTTTGAATTAGAGAAAATTGAAGAGATGATTCACCAGCAGATGAGTGATCTACCTGAAGAGGCCTTAGGAGGAATTGAAATTCCACTTCAGGATACGCGTTTATTAAATTTGGACACTGTTCCGGCAGATGATCTTTTATTAACTTCAAATTGGGTTGATCGCTATCATCAAACAATTGCAAGTATTGAACAGCTAGAAGAAAACTTGCTCTATATCCCGACTGAATGGCCAACAGATCCGAATACAATTACATCACCATTCGGTCCAAGAAAAGATCCTTTTAATCGAACTAAAGCGATCCACTCCGGTATTGATGTGCGCGGGAAAACAGGGACACCTATTTATGCTGCAGCAGATGGAACGGTTGATTTGGCGCAATACTACGGTGGATATGGCAATACGATTATTATTAATCACGGCGGTCGCTATGAAACACTTTATGCTCATCTTTCAAAAATTCACGTTGAGCAAGGAGATCAGGTTAAAAAAGGTGAAGTTATTGGGGAACTAGGTTCTACAGGACGAAGCACCGGACCACACCTACATTATGAAGTAATTAAAGATGGAACTCCTGTCGATCCTGAACAATACTTAAACTTTTTTGAAGACAAACAAAACTAAGAGAGAGGTATTCACTGTGTTGAATAAGAAAAAGAAACAGAAAGTGATTGAAACAATCATCGGTAAAGAAACCGTCATTGAAGGAAATATAAAATTACCAACGAGTCTACGAATCGACGGAAAAATATATGGAGAAATCAAATGTGAAGGTAATGTCTACATAGGCAAGCACGGATATGCAGAACCAGCTATTGAAGCAAAAAATATTATTGTAGCTGGTGAAGCAAACGGCACTATTATAGTTAGCGAGAAAATTCAGATCCATGCTGGTGGTAAAGTCTCTGGACAAGTTCAATCTGGAGGACTTATTATTGAAGAAGGTGGACTATTTAACGGAAATAGTACCATTCACACACCAAGTAAACACACAAAAAAATCAACAGAATCAAAAAATAAAGCAATCTAGTAAGTCATTCATTGACTTACTTTTTTATTGTAAGTAACATATAATTAATTTACGCTTAAATGATATTAATTGTTGTTATTTAAATGAGACTGTCTATTCTTAGCGATATTTTTAACAAGACAAGCCTAGCTAAATGTTGTAAAATATATGTAAGCTTTTTAACAAAGTGAAAAGGAGATTTTATCATGAAAAAGGGTTTATTAAAATGTAGCATGATTTTATTTGCTATCATATTCTTTATCAACGCAACAATTCCAACAACCTTTGCTGATGCAATTGCCGGAGAAATTATTGTTACGCTTGGTGAAGACTTATCTCAAGATCAAAAAGATGCTATTTTAAAAGAAATGGGAATTGACGATAAGGAAAAGGTTACAATTATTTACGTAACAAATGAAGAAGAACATAATTATTTAGGCGATTACATCCCTGCATCTCAAATTGGTTCAAACGCACTATCATCTGCTCGAATTGATATGCGTGATGAAAATACAGGGATTACAGTAACGACAAATAAAATTACTTATATTACAGGTTCAATGTATTCAAACGCTTTAGCAACTGCTGGGATTAGTGGTGCTGAAATTTATGTCACTGCACCTTTTGACGTTTCAGGGACCGGTGCGCTAACAGGTATTATGAAGGCTTATGAGGCTGTTACTGGTGAAGAAATTGATGAGGAAGTCAAACAAGCAGCTAACGAAGAAATGGTTGTAACTGCAGAACTTGCAGACGACGAAGACATCGATGAGGAACAAGCAACAGATTTAATGAACCGCATTAAAGAAGAGATTGAAAAACAACGTCCTGAAACGACAGAAGATTTACGTGAATTAATTAAACGTGTAGCAAAAGAATTAGGTATTGATTTATCTGATTTACAACTAAACCGTCTAGTCGAATTATTCGATAAATTACGTAATCTAAATATTGATTGGGGTAAAGTGACAGATACAATTAAAGCAACACGTAATTGGATTAGTGATTTTGCCGAAAGCGAAGAAGGTAAAGGACTCGTTAAAGCAATTGGTGATTTCTTTAAAGCAATCTGGGATTGGTTCCTATCAGTATTCTCAAACGATTAATGATTGAGGCTGGGACAAAACTCAGCTAAAATGAAAAAGGAATTCAGTTGAACTGGATTCCTTTTTTGCTACCAAAATTTAAATAGATAGATCATTTCTTAACTAAGCTAGAGAAGTCACTCCGTGATTTCC
>FZPS01000069.1_pt208 | contig 20743 bp, 18 predicted proteins | sample 1817821 | NCBI WGS metagenome assembly FZPS01 (sample SAMEA104158645, study PRJEB21678) | metagenome | place: Germany | collected 2015-04-21 | reverse complement strand
TACGCACCCTTTACGCCCAGTAATTCCGGACAACGCTCGCCCCCTACGTTTTACCGCGGCTGCTGGCACGTAGTTAGCCGGGGCTTCCTCCTTGGGTACCGTCACTTCCTTCTTCCCCAAGGACAGAGTTTTACAACCCGAAGGCCTTCGTCACTCACGCGGCGTCGCTGCGTCAGGCTTTCGCCCATTGCGCAATATTCCCTACTGCTGCCTCCCGTAGGAGTCTGGGCCGTGTCTCAGTCCCAGTGTGGCCGTCCACCCTCTCAGGCCGGCTACCCATCGCAGCCTTGGTGAGCCGTTACCTCACCAACTAGCTAATGGGACGCGGGCCCATCCTAAAGCGTAACCTTTCTTTCGGAGAAGATGCCTCCCCCGAAAGGTATCCGGTCTTAGCACCGGTTTCCCGGTGTTATCCCAGGCTTTAGGGTAGGTTGCCCACGCGTTACTCACCCGTCCGCCGCTAGGTTAAAGCATCTTCTTCCCGAAGGAATCTGACGCAGTAACCCCGCTCGACTTGCATGTATTAGGCACGCCGCCAGCGTTCGTCCTGAGCCAGGATCAAACTCTCCAATGAAAATTTGTCCTGTCCAAGTCTGTCTTGTGTACCAGTTTCGTCCAGTACATTGACAGGGTTTTAAACTTAATCAAGTTTCCGCACTTCTGCTGTTTAGTTTTCAAGGTCCATGCTGGCAAAGATTTGGATAGATGCCAACTTGCGGCATCTATCGGCAACAGCTTTATCATCTTACCACACTTGTTCATGTGGTGTCAATAACAAATTTATACCTTTTCTGCCAAATCCAACCTCAAATGTGTTTTCCGACATTGGCCCGCCGCCAACTCAGCGGCGTTTGTTTATTATATGCACCTGGAGCTGTGTCAAATACTAAAAGCTGCCAAACACGATGAGCCAATGATGGTTATCAGCTTGTCTGCTGCCGGCATCACCTATCATACCAGCCAGGGCCAACAAGTGTCAATAACATTTTTAAAAGAATTCTTTTTTTGCTCCAGCCAGACCACTCGTCTCCTAACTGTCTTTGGCAAACAGTATTTCCACTGCCTGGACCAAGCTCAAGCTGGCCAGATCCACATCAGGAGGTGCTTCCGCGGGTGGGCCGACAAAGATGGTTTTCGTACCTGCCCGCTTGCCGGCTTCTATATCCATGCTCCTGTCACCGACCATATATGATTCGCTGAGATCCAGATCATACTCAGCGGCCAGTTCCAAAAGCATACCCGGTTTCGGTTTGCGGCAGTCACAACCCGCCTTGGGCCTATGTGTGCATGCTTTAATCTGATCGATTACGCCCCCTTGGCAGCGCACCTGGCCCACGAGCTCTTCGTGGATTTGATCCAAGTCAGATTCTGACATGAACCCCAACCCGACCCCTCCTTGATTGGTGACAACAAAGACATAGTATCCCAGCTGATTGAGGCGCTTGATGGCATCCCCCACCCCATCAATCAACCGAAGCTCCTCCGGCCTGTTCGGAGGTCGCTGCCTTCCCCGATGCGATATACTGTGGTTGACAACTCCATCCCGATCCAGGAAAAATGCCCGTTTTTTCAAGTCTTCACCCTCAATTTGCCAAAATACTCGGCTCCACATACACCAACAAGGATTGCCAGCCCGCCAACTGCCTGCAGCAGTGTCAACTGCTCACCCAAAAACACAATGCCAGCCCCGACAGCAATCAGCGTTGTGAGCGTATTAAACACGCCGATCTTGTATGACGGCAGATGAGCCAAGGCGTAGTTCATCAGAAAGAATCCGCCGACAGATGCGGCAAACCCCAAGTATGCAATCGCGGTTAACAATGACGGTTCCAATAATGGTGAAAAGAAGGCCTTGAACAGATCCACTGCTCCTGCTTGAGCCAACCGGATCAGTGCCATGGGCAAAAACGCTGCCGCGCCCATATGCATCATAGTGTAAGTTATGGCCAGCGGTGAATAAGTGCGCGATAAAAACCTTGACAAGACAGCTGCAGCTGCTGCCGAAACAGCAGCCCCCAGCAGCATGATAAGGCCCACTGGGCTTGTGCTGGCAGCATCCCCTCCATTTGTGCCGATCAAGGCTACACCGATCATGGATACAACCATAGCCGCCAACTGATATCGATTGGGTTGTTCAGACAAGAATACCCGGGCAAAGATCAGTGTAAAAACTGGAATCACCGCAACCATCAGCCCGGAAATGGCTGCAGATGTGTACCGAATCCCCATTGTTTCCAGGATGAAGTAGAGAATAGGTTGAACCAAACCGATAGCCAACAAGGGTTTTAGCGGCCCAAAACGGCTAATTCTCACCACTTTCACAATCCGTAGCAAGTTGATCAATCCAACGGCAAACAAGAACCTCAGAGCCAACAGATGAAATGGATCGACCCTGTCCAAGGCCGCACGGGAAAAAACAAAGGACAAGCCAAAGATCATTGTAAAACCAAATACGGCAAAATAGGGGTTGTGTTTAAACATAAGTACAGTGTCTCCACTCTAATCCGTGATTGCCTGGGGGTATCCCAAAGCTTTCAGCAAAGTGATTGCATTCCTGGTTTGTGAAGGCCCCAGCTTCAATGTATAATCGAATTCCAAGCCATGCCCGCCGACTTTTTCACCAAAATGATAATTGGCATAACCCTGCTCAAGCATCTTCGTCAATTCCAGATCGTGAGTCGCTACAAGAATTATTGTCCCCGGCTGAGCCGCATACTCCAGCACCCGGCAGCCTGCCTTGATCCTCTCTTCGGAATTGGTTCCCCGGTACATTTCGTCAAAAATGGCCATGACCGTTACACTACTCTCCGCCTCGATGGCTTTGAGCACTCTGAGGATTGATTGGGCTTCAACCAAGTAATAGCTTTTGCCTTCAATGATATTGTCGGCCCGCCCTATTGAAGTCAACAGCTTCACAAACTGCGACCTATAAGCTTGGGCCAAACAAGTATAGATTGTTTGAGCAAACAGGGCATTCGTCCCAACTGTCCGCAAAAAGGTGGATTTCCCCGACATGTTTGATCCGGTGATCAAGATACCCTGATTGCCAACTGTCAGTGAATTGGGCACAGGATCCTGAAGCAGGGGATGATACATTTCTTCTCCAACCAGTTTCTCAGTGCTTTCCCTGCCCTGCTTTAAAACAGGTTCACAATAATAGGGAAGTGACTCCCGGAATGATGCCACGGCCTGCAGCGCATCCAACTCACCGATCCATCCATACATGGTGAGCAGCGCATCGCGATCCTTCCGAATCATGGCCACAGCCCGCTCAAAGCCCCGTACATCCAGCAAGAACAAAATGCTGACATACTCTAAGAGGCTTCCCAGGATCGGATCTACCGACTCTAACCCAACCTGAGAAGAATGGCGCATGAACGCTTTGGTCTTCGTCAGCGCCTCTTTGATTCTCCGATCCGCAAGCTTCCATCCGCCGGCATCAACTGCCGCCAGCTTCCTGCAAAAATGCACCATCCTCCGCAGGGCCCTGATTAGATGGAAATACCCGGAGATTTTTTTGTGAACTACAGTGTGAATGATCAAATTGATGACAAAAACAGCAACCACTGCCACAGCGGCCAGCTGAAGCCCGATAACCCACGCCAGAATTCCGGCGATTGCCAGGCATGACAGCAGCGTGTACAACCACCCATAGCGCAGGCTCTCAATCTGCGGCGGATCAATCAAGAAGCTGATCGCATTCGGTGCGTCGTAGTGGCCAATCTTGGCAAGTATGGTCTGCACCTGCTCTCTAACTTCCGGCCGTGCTTGGAAGAAACGGATCAACCTGGAGCGCCGTTTAAGCTCGTCCTGCTCAAACACAGGAACCCTCAGCACGCTGTACAGGTACTGCTGGCCATACACGGTCAAGGCCCGGTCGATTTTGGCAAATACCAAGCCCCCGTTCAGATCCTCCCATGTACGATCATCAATGACAAAATGGTTGTTTGGAACTGAAACCAACCGGAAAAACCGTTCAATGTCAGTAAAATTGCGGTTCCTGTCAATCCCACCCGAGTCTCCCCACGAACTGCGCAGCCGGACCAGCAGCTTCTCATGGGCAATCCGGCCGAAAACACCCTTGCTGTACAGGCCGATTGCTCCAGATACCGCTAAGAGCCATACATACTTGACAGATACAGTGGAGGCTAGGACTAATCCATAGTAGGCCAGCAATCCGGCAATCACAGCAGTGGCCCAAGCCAATACTTTTGACGATGCCACCTTAACGCCTCGCTTCCTGTTGACAGAATTGAGCGGGGATCTTCGACCCTCGCTTCCCTACCTTACAACAAGATTTAGTATTTTGCCTGGTACATAAATTGTTTTGACTATCGCTTTGCCAGAGACGGCATTTATTACCGAAGTAATCTTTGCTGCGGCACTCATCACATCTTGTTCTGGCGCATCGACGGCAACCTCGACTGTGCCGCGGGTTTTCCCGTTGACCTGCACCGCTACCACAACCTTTTCCACAACCAGCATTTCTGGATCCACTTCAGGCCACTTTGCATCAAATACCGATGGTTCATTGCCCAGCATCTGCCATAACTCCTCTGCCAGATGTGGTGCCAACGGCGCCAGAAGGATTACCAGCGTTTCAAGACTCTTGCGATCAAGAGTGGATCCTACTTGATTGATATACTCCATAAACGCACTCACGACGGTATTCAGCTTAAATGATTCGATCCGTTCAGCCACAGTAGCTATTAACCGGTGCCGCATTTTTTCACTGGCCAGAACTGGTTCGGGCATGTCTTTGAGGCTGCGTACCACCAGGTTCCAGACTCGCTGAATGAACCTGTAGACACCTTCAATACCATTGTCCATCCATTCCGAATCCACTTCAGGCGGCCCGATAAACAGCTCGTAAATCCTGAGTGAATCGGCGCCATAGTGTTCAACCAGTTCGTCAGGGTTAACCACATTCCCCTTTGATTTGCTCATTTTGGCGCCGTCCTTGGTAACCATGCCCTGGTTGAAAAGCCTTGTAAAAGGTTCTTCAAAATCAACAACTCCAATGTCATAGAGGAACTTGATGTAGAACCTGGAGTAGAGCAAATGCAGCACAGCATGCTCAATTCCACCTACATACAGATCAACCGGCAGCCAGTACTTGAGTTTTTCGGAAGCCGCCAGTGCTTTGTCGTTGTCCGGATCAGCATAGCGGAGGAAGTACCAACAAGAACCGGCCCACTGAGGCATGGTGTTGGTTTCCCGCTTTGCCGGCCCGTTGCATTCTGGACAAGCTGTATTTACCCAATCAGTGATCGCGGTCAATGGTGATTCGCCAGTTCCCGTTGGTGCATAGTTCTCTACATCCGGCAGAGCAACCGGCAGCTGTTCCTCAGGGACGGGGACCTCACCACACTTGGGGCAGTGGATAATGGGAATTGGCTCTCCCCAATAACGCTGCCTGGAGAACACCCAGTCGCGCATCTTGTATTGCACCGAAGCTTTGCCTAGGCCGTTTCTCTCTAGTTGTTCGGTAATCGCCTGCTTTGCTTTTTCTGAATCCATACCGTTAAAAGGGCCGGAATTGATCAATATGCCGCTGATCACGAAAGGCAGTTCGGGAACTGTGCCGTCCGTTTCGGCAATAACCGGTACGATCGGCAGATCAAACTTCATGGCAAATTCATAATCCCGCTCATCATGGGCAGGGACAGCCATGATTGCACCGGAACCGTAATCAATTAGCACATAATCGCTTGCCCAGATCGGGATTCGTTTGCCGTTGACTGGATTGATGCCGTATGCACCGGTAAACACACCTGTTTTTTCCTTGCTGGCCATCCGTTCCACTGAAGATTTCGTCATAGCCTGTTTGACATATTGCTCAACTCTGGCAGCATGTTCACTTGTGGTAATTTTGGCTACCAGTTCATGTTCAGGCGCCAAAACCATATAGGTGGCACCGAACAATGTATCCGGCCGCGTTGTGAATACAGTAATCTGATCGTCTTTACCGTCAATGGCGAAACTCACTTCCGCTCCCTCGCTGCGGCCAATCCAGCTTTCCTGCATTTTGATCACTTTCTCTGGCCAATCCAAGGTTTTCAGACCATCCAGCAGCCGATCTGCATACTCGGTGATTTTGAGCATCCACTGCATCAGATTGCGCTTTTCCACCGGTGTGCCGCACCGCTCACAGGCACCTTGGACAACCTCCTCATTGGCCAGCCCCGTCTGACAGCTGGGGCAAAAATTGATAGGCATCTCATTGCGGTATGCCAGGCCGCGCTTGTACATTTGCAGAAAAATCCACTGTGTCCATTTGTAATAATCGGGATCAGTCGTGTTTACCTCTCTGGCCCAATCATACATGGCGCCAATCTCATGAAGCTGACGCTTGAAAGTGGCAACATTGTCGGCAGTAGAAATTTTGGGATGAATCCCTATTTTGATCGCATCATTTTCTGCCGGTAGGCCAAAAGCATCCCAACCCATGGGATGAAGGACGTTATATCCCTGCAGTTTCTTGTAGCGGCTCCATACATCGCTCAGCACATAGCCGCGCCAATGTCCCACGTGCAGGCCCGCCCCTGATGGGTATGGGAACATATCCAAGCAGTAAAACTTTGGCTTTGCCGGATCCATTGCCACGGTGTGAGCCTGAGTTTCCTCCCAATAGGCTCTCCACTTGCTTTCAATTGCCTTGTGATTGTACGAACTCATCTAGTACTCCTCCTCCAAGTTAAAACAAAAGACCCTTCACTCGCGGCGAAAAGGGTCAGCGATCTCCGCAAGAACCTGAGTCCGAAAGAACTTATGCTTATTATATCCAAAAGCATGGCACTTGACAAGTATTTTTACTTGAAAAGCTGTCACTGGCCAATGATAAACTCGATCGATCCCGGGCTGCTCTCTGCACCGGCCAGTTGATCAAACCCGCCAACCAGGCCGACAGGGGCAAGATACCAGGATGGGACGGCACCGACAATGATATCTTCAATCAGTGCAACACGGGTAGAGACTGGCAGCTTGGCCGAAGCGAGCGGCACGACAATCCGCATTTCCACTTTAATATCGAGATACAAGCGGTGGATCGTCTGGTTAATGCCTGCAGTAACAAAACTGCTGACAGGAGTGGCAGTGACTGCTCCGGCTGGAAATGCTCTCAAGGGCACCCTGGGCCCAAACCCTGAGAACATATCTGATCCAAGGAACCTTCCCAGGGGAATGCTGAGTGTTTCGGGATCCAAATCATGCAAGGCTTGTAAAACCTTCTGGGCAATGGCCGCCGCGGTTTGACTAATCTTTGCCGTATCATACTTGACTGCCTGAATGCGGCCAGAGTCATCAGTGATAATCTCAGCCATTTCCAGCACATTGGCCTGCAGCATCGTTTCCTCGACGGCAAGGTTGATTGCCTGGGTGGCAAGGTTTACTGCCTTGGTTTCAGCCCAGGCATACAGGACGGGAGTCACCCGCTTTTCAACGACTAACCCCGCCACAGCCGCCAACAAAGCAAGCACCAACAGCACCAAGAGGGCGGAGCGCAGCCAACCGGGACTGGGTGTGGGCAGCTTGCCGGACTCAGATTCAACACGGCGGGGACTGGGCCTCCGGAATGTTGATCGCCACCGCAACCTGGTCATAATATTAACCTCCAAAACGAAGTATATCGTAAATCCAACTCCCCATCCAGCTTGTATTTGCCAATTTAATGTGGTAAATTATATCTGTTCATGCGAAAAGGCGAGTGTGGTATAATTCAGAGAGGATGGAGGCGAAACTGTTGTCCAGGAAATCAAAAAAACTACCTAAAGGCAAGCCCAGGTCCCGAACTAAACTCTGGATTCTGGTCATTATCTTTTCCATTCTTCTCGGCGGAGCACTGGGTGTGCTGACAGCTTATGTAGGTAGTGCCCCAAGCCTGGATCAAGTAAATCTAACACAACAGTATTCCACTCATATCTATGACATAAACGGGCTGCTGATAACCGATTTGTATCGCGAAAACCGAGTACCAATTGCAATCGAACTGCTTCCGGAACATCTGAAGAATGCCGTCATCGCCATCGAGGATGACAAGTTCTACCAGCACCACGGCATAGATTTTATCGCCTTTGGCAGAGCCGTTTTGGTTAACCTCCGGGAAGGCCGCTTTGCCCAAGGCGGCGGCACCATCACCATGCAGGTAGCCCGCAATCTGTTCCTGACTCAGGACAAGCTGATTTCCCGCAAACTGCAGGAGTTTCTCTGGGCTGTCCAAATTGAACGCAAGTATTCCAAACAAGAAATCTTGGAGACGTATTTGAATATGGTACACCTTGGCCACGGAGCCAATGGTGTCGAAGCTGGTGCCCAGTTATATTTCGGTAAATCAGCCAAAGACTTGACACTGCCTGAAGCCGCCCTTCTGGCAGGAATCATCCGCTGGCCGGCGCGTTATTCGCCTCACAACAACCCTGATGTGGCTCTGGAACGCCGCAACTTCGTCTTAAAACGGATGTTTGATCTTGAGCTGATCACCGAAAGCGAGTACATGGCAGCAAGAGCTGAACCGGTCGCAGTCGTTGAACGAAAGGCCCGCAATGTCAATGCACCATATTTTGTTGATTACATTCTCGATGATTTAATTGAGCGTTATGGTGAAGAACGTGTTTTCGGCGGTGGTTTGCGCATCTATACAACCTTGGATCTGAACATGCAAATGGCTGCTGAAAAAGCCCTCACTAATGGGCTGCCCCAAGGGTATGTGGACAGCAGCGGGCTCACACAGCCTCAAGGAGCTTTAATCGCAATCGATCCCCGCAACGGGCATATCCGGGCAATGGTCGGCGGCCGCGGTGAGGATAAATTCAATCGATCTGTCCAGGCATACCGCTCGCCTGGTTCGGCCATCAAAGTGTTCGCCTACACTGCTGCTATCGACAAAGGAGTCACCGCTGCCGATATTTACGTGGACGAGCCGGTTGAATATGTTCTGGCAAGCGGTGAAACCTGGAGCCCCCGCAATTATCACCCGGTGTTCGACGGTGAAATGACTGTCAGGGAAGCGATTGAACGTTCGATCAACACGGTCGCGGTGGCAGTAGTCAATCAGCTGGGCTTCAACACCGTGATCGAATATGGCAAAAAAATGGGAATCACATCCTTTGTTGAATCCGGCCGGGTCAATGATCTAGGTTTGTCCCCCTTGGCTCTTGGCGGTTTGACAAAGGGGGTATCGCCGCTGGAGATGGCTTCTGCCTATGGTGTCTTGGCCAACAACGGGATCCGGGTGGAGCCGATCGCTATCTTGAGAGTCACCGACTACCACGGCAATGTACTTGAAGAGAACACTCCTCGCAAGGAAGTGGTGCTCACTGAGGAAACATCTTACATCATGACCGATCTCCTGCGGGGCGTGATTGAACGGGGCACTGCCAAAAGTGCCCGTATAAACCGTCCTGCCGCAGGTAAAACCGGTACCCATCAGGATAACCGAGATGCATGGTTTGTGGGGTACACACCTGAATTGGGTGCTGCAGTATGGTTTGGTGAAGATATTCCCAAGGCCATGGTCTACAATGGTGTTCAGTATGGTTCCTGGAATGCGACACCAATCTGGAAAGAGTTTATGAGTGAAGCATTGAGATATACACCAATTTCCGACTTTAAGCGGCCAAATGGGATCGTGGAGGCAACAATTGATATTAAGACCGGGCTTTTGGTTCCAGAGAACTGCTCCCTGCCCAAAGATGAAATCCGTACTGAGATCTTTGTCAGAGGTACTGAACCCACCGAATACTCACCCCGCTGCACCTCGTCGATGTGGCAATTCTTGTCTTTCACACGATAAATCCATTGTTTACAAAAAAAAAGCCAGGGAACGCCATGGTTCCTTGGCTTTTTGTTCTTTGCCCATTAATCGGCCAATTCCACGATGGTGACCCCTGATCCACCCTGATTCGGATCCGCCAGGCGAAAGCTCTTGACGTAGGGATGGCTGCTCAGCTGGTTCTGAATGGCCTCCCGCAGAGTTCCTGTGCCTTTGCCGTGAATGATTCTAACCTGTGTAATCGAAGAGAGCACCGCATCATCGAGGTATTTGTCGACTGCAGCCTCCGCATCATCAACCGTATATCCCCTTAAGTCTATCTCCGGCTTAATCGAAATGCTTTTACCCATGCTTCTGCCGCGTACCCGATGGACGATTGGTGTTTTCGGTTCTGGTGCTACCCGTTCCAAATCGTTTAGCTTGGCGCCGACTTTGAGAATGCCAACCTGTACCTGGGCTTCATTTCCCGTCACCTCAAGCACATAGCCTGTTTGGTTAAGACTGCGTACTTTCACATGTTCTCCTGGCTTCAGGTTGTGCAGCGGTGCCGTCGAAGACAACTGCGGCTTGCCGGCTGCAAACTGTCTTTCCTTCCCCAAGAGCTCTTCACGTTTGGCCTTGGCCATGTTTTCCAGGTCCACATTCTGCTGCTTGCGCAGCTCGCCAATGAGCAGATCCAGCTCTTGCCGTGTCTTTTTCACCAATTCCTCAGCCTCTTGATGCGCTCTGGCAATCAGTCCTTCCCTAGTATCCCGCAGCTGCTGGTACAGCTGTTCGTATTTATGCTTTAACTGCTCATATTCATTCCTCAAAGCCTCCGCCTCATCCCGGGCCTGCCTTGCCTGCCTTTGGTTGATCTCAATTTCACCGATTATATCCTCAACCTTGATCTTCTGTTCGCTGAGCAGGCTTCGGGCATGGCCAACAAGCTCTTCCTTCAATCCCAAACCTTTGGCAATGGCAAAGGCATTGCTCTTGCCTGGAATACCGATTGCCAACCGGTAGGTTGGCTTTAAGGTGACCGGATCAAATTCTACCGAAGCGTTTTCAACTTCAGGATGGGCGTAGGCAAAATGCTTCAGCTCCGAATAATGAGTGGTGGCTACAGCAGTCACCTGTTCCCGGCGCAGATAATCCAAAATGGCCATTGCCAGAGCAGCCCCTTCGGTAGGATCAGTTCCGGCACCCAGTTCGTCCAGGAGCACCAAGCTCTGGGAGGTAGCTTGATCGAGAATCTTTACGATATAGCTCATATGTGACGAGAACGTGCTTAAGCTCTGTTCAATGCTTTGCTCATCGCCAATGTCGGCAAAGATGTTGTCAAAAACAGGCATCTCTGAGCCTTCATCTGCCGGGATATGCAAACCTGCCTGGTTCATGATGGCAAACAACCCTACCGTTTTCAAAGTGACGGTTTTTCCTCCCGTGTTCGGCCCGGTGATAACCAAAATGTAAGCCTGGCCTTCCAACCAAAAATCGATCGGCACTACTTCCACTGTCAGCAAAGGGTGGCGCCCTTGTTTGATTAAGACTTTCCCTTCCTGATTGATCCTCGCAGCTGTACTCCTGGTTTGCCTGCTGTATTTGCCCATGGCAAAGACGAGATCCAACCTGGCCAAGGCATCCAGCGTCTGCCGCAGTTGTTCAGCATATGGAGCTGCCATACTGCTGAGCTCACTCAAGATCCGCTCGATTTCCCTCTGCTCGTCCTGCAAGGCAATCCTCAGTTCGTTGTTCAAATCCACCACTGCCTGCGGCTCTACAAAGACGGTGGCGCCGCTGGCAGACTGGTCATGGACAATACCGCCAAAAACCGAGCGGTGCTCCTGTCTTACAGGCACGACATAGCGCCCGTTGCGAATCGTAACAATGCTTTCCTGCAGGAGTTTCTGGTTGCTGTTTGAATGAATGATGCTGTTCAACTTTTCCCGAACTCTTGCTTCCAGGCTGCGGATTTTTTGACGGACAGCCTTGAGTTTTGGTGAAGCACTATCTTTTACCTGACCTTCATCATCGAGGCAGCGGTTGATTTCTGCCGCCAGTTCAGGCAAATAGGCAAGCTGATCGCGAAAACGCTGAAAAACCTCCACTTCGCCCAAGTAACGGCGCATATTGCCGGCACAGTCCAAGACACCGGCAAGCTTGAGCAGTTCCTGGCCGTCCAGAATGCCGCCGACGGCTGCCCGTTGAAGGATCGACGTAACATCGGTGGCTCCGCCAAACGGGGGTGTGCCCTGTTTCCACAGCATGGCCACACTCTGAGTAGTCAACTCCTGACGGGCCTTGACTTCGTCAGGAACACTCGAAGGCTGAAGTTCCAGCGCCAGTTGTTTGCCCAATGAAAAGCTGGCGAACTGTGCTACTTGGTGCTTTATTTTATCCCATTCCAGGACACGAAGACTTCTCTGATCCATAACTCACCCGCTTCACTGCATTTTCCGTACTCATTTTTCGAAATGCGTTTTTACATCAACCCTGCTTTTTGGTAGTAATCGACAATACCATAGAAAATTCCTTTGGCGGCAGCCGTACGATACCATGGTTGGACCAGCAGCTGTGCCTCTCGCTTGTTGCTTAAGAATCCCACCTCTATTAATGCCGACGGCATGCTGGCATTGCGCAGCACGTAAAAATTGCCCCGTTTAACGCCGATATTGCGGCTGCCCAAATAACTCACCAGCTGTTTCTGGATAGAGTCGGCCAGCAGCCAATCATGGGCATGATAGTAATAGGATGTAGTGCCGCTGATATTGCTGTTGCCGTTCCAGTCGTTGTGAATACTCACAAAAATCTCAGAGTTGTTGTGGTTGGCGATGGCTGTCCTGGCTGCCAGCTGCCCGTTTGTCCGATTGGCATACGATGTGCCCTGAGCCGGGTTCACATTTGTTTTGCGGGTCATGATCACTTTAGCCCCTGCATCTTCCAGCATCGCTTTTAACTCCCAGGCAATCGCCAGCGCATTTTCTGCCTCCGTAGAGTAACCCAGTCCTATCGTACCGGGATCTGCCCCGCCGTGGCCCGGATCCAGAACAATCACTCTTCCCTGCAGAACCTGCCTGCTGTCGGATGAGGGGGGCGCAACAGCGGGCGATCGGTTTTGGCCTGCAGGCTGTCCTCCGGAAATACCGGATACAAAAAAGAAGACCAGCATCAACAGGGTGGTCCATATGTTGGCGTATAGGACAACTGTGTGCTTGCCTGATTTTGCTTGCGCCACCTGCAGCTCCCCCTTAACCGACTTGCTCAGTTAAGGTATTCACTGTCCAACAGCTACATCCTTCAAGCAAGATAAGGTGCATCTTCCTCATCCCGCCAAAGATGGGAAAAACCCGCCGCTGGTGGCGGGCTGTTCAATTCGCTTCCTTCGTCATCCAGGTTAATCTGGGGAAACATCCAGCCAGGCTTGGCCCAGTCTTCCGGCCAGGCTCGTTCCAAGCCCATCCGCAGATGCGGCCAAAGCAAATCAACCTGCCGGACAACAAGTGAATCTGCCAACACTCCTTCCACCGCGGCAACGTTGAGAGAATGCAGGATCACGACTGCCGCCGTTACAAGGACTATTACCTTCACAGTACCAAATGTGGCGCCCAGAATCCCATCGATTAAAGCCAACGGTGTGAAACGAACCGCCTTGGACCAGATAAACCCCAAAAACATGGCGATCATGCTGATTCCTACAGCCAAAATCACGAACGCAATTAACTGAGCCTGCCACTCAATCAACGGATAGCTTACCATCAACCACAGCGACAGACCCTCGTACCGGTGAAAAGCGACTGCTACCGCCAGCAATACGCCGAACAGACTGAAAACCTCTCTGATAATCCCACGCCGAAACCCACGCCAGATGGCAACGGCGCATATCACCATGATCACAAGATCAATCCACTTGCCAGCCATCTTAACCCCTCTTTCTAGTTGGCTTCTTCCATAATCTTGAGAAGCTCCTGGTATTCGGCTTTCACCCTTTGCAGTTCATCGGCAAGGTTGATTGCTGCCAAAATTGCCATGCGATGTCGAGTGAGATTGGGACTCTTCTGCTGTACTGCGCGAAATCTCTCATCGACTATTCTGCCAAGTTCCAAGATGTATTCGGCCGAAGCATTGCCTCTAATTAGATGTTCTTCTCCGGCAATCTGCACCTTGACTACGGTACTTTTTGCATCAGTCACAAATCTCACCTTCTTACCCATTCTTTCACATATTCTTAACTTCGCCTCACTGCACGGATTTCCTTCTAGCGTAATTTAGCATCGAATTTATTCTTAAGTGCTTGATACATATGATTGAGCTGATCGTTTACCTCCTCATCTGTTAGGCTGCGATCCGCCTGGAAGATGAATGAAAAGGCAACGCTCTTCTGGCCTTCGGCAATCTGCCGGCCTTGATAAACGTCAAAGATTTCGATCGACTGCAGCATACTGCCGCCGGCCTGCTTCAATTCCTCGATCAAAAGCCCGACTGGAATATCTTCTGATACGAGCAAAGCCAGGTCCCGATCAACAGATGGGTACTTGGGCAGCACCTGGAATTCCGGAACAGGCTTTTCAGCTTGGAACAAGTGATCCAGTGAGACTTCCGCCAGATAAACCCTTCCCGGCAGCCGGTAGTTCTTCTGAATCTCAGGATGCACTTCACCCATGACTGCAATAACCCGGCCGCCTGCCGCAATCCAGCTTTGACGCCCAGGATGAAAGATTGGCAGTGTACCCCTCTCCCACACCAATTCATGGGCAAAGCCGGATAGGACAAGCTCAACCAATCCTTTAAGATCGTAGAAGTCATAGGCCTGCGGCTCCAAGCTCCAATGGAGTGGAATACGCTCACCGGCCAGCAGCAATGCCAGCCTTTTTTCTTCCACCGGCCGCTTTTGCAGCGGCAGTTCCTCCGCCAGGTAGACAGATCCTACTTCGAACAGGCTCAAGTCTTGCTGCTGGCGGCTGAAATTATAGGCGGCACATTCTAAAAGACTTGGCATTAGAGTTGTCCGCATTACCGCATGCTCTTCAGTCAAGGGATTAGCCAAGGCAATCATCTTGGACAGTTCTGGAATTTGATCCAATCCACTCTGAACCAGACTTTGGCGGTTGACAAACGCATAGGTCACAATCTCGCTTAAGCCTGCTCCCACCAGTTTCGCCTTGATCTGGTCGATTAAGGTTAGGTCGCGACCTTCACCGCCGGCACAGCCCTTGTCCCCTGGCAGTGTCACGGGAATCTTGTCATAGCCCCAAAACCTGGCGATCTCCTCAATTAGATCGCACTCCAGTTCCAAATCCCGGCGGAAAGGGGGCACCTGCACAAGCCACGGTTCGACTGACCGGTCGACTTCCAGTTCCAGCCTGGTTAAGATCTCCACCATCGCATCCTGATCGATACCTGTGCCTAACAGGCTGTTTACCTGCCCAGGCCGAAGCTCTATTGCCCGTGTGCCAACCTCCACATAATTGACATCAATGATTCCCCTTGCAACCCTGCCGCCGGCCAAATCTGCAAGCAGTTTTGCGGCGCGGTTTATCGCCATGATTGCTGCTTCAGGATCAATTCCCTTCTCAAAACGGGCTGCAGCTTCCGAGCCAATCGCCAGTTTTCTGGCGGTACGGCGTATATTTGCTGCCTTGAAGTTGGCAGCCTCCAAAAGTATAGTCTTGGTCCGATCAGTCACTTCTGTATTTTCCCCACCCATGACGCCACCGATACAAACGGGTTTCTCCGCGTCACAAATCATGAGCATATCTTCGGACAGTTCCCTCTCAATCCCGTCCAAAGTCACAAAATGAGTTTCGTTTTCAGCGGGAGTGCGGACCACGATCCGGTTTTCGCCCAGCTGATCATAATCGAAGGCATGCAGTGGTTGTCCCGTCTCCAGCATGACAAAATTCGTAATGTCCACTACGATGTTTATCGGCCGCATCCCTACCGCTCTCAGCCTCTGCTGCATCCACAAGGGTGAGGCTTTCATGGCCACATCGCTGATGACACGGGCACAGTAGCGCGGGCATTTGTCGCTGTCTTCCACAGTCACTGATGTCAAATCCTCAATCGCCTGATCAGTCTCAGGGACTTCCGTGTCTGGATATGCAAGTTTTGTTCCGGCCAACGCCGCCACTTCCCGGGCAATGCCAAGCATGCTCATTAAATCCGGGCGGTTGGCATAAACCGATATGTCGAGGATCTGATCATCAAACCCCAAGGCAGTAACCAGATCCTGCCCTACTTGAACATCGGCGGGCAGTTCCATCACTCCTGAATGGTCATCGCCAAGCCCCAATTCCTGTTCTGAGCAGGCCATGCCGGAAGAAACAACACCCTGCAGTTCAACTTCCTTAATCTGCATTCCATTGGGCAGAACCGCTCCTACCAAGGCTACAGGTACTTTAAGCCCCACCCGGGCATTTGGCGCACCGCAGACAATTGTCAACATCTGACTCTTTAAATCGATCTGGCAGACACTCAGATCTGCTTGCGGATGCGGCTCCACTCTGACAATTTCGCCAACATACACATTGGGCAGATCTGGGGCCAGGCTGTCGATAGACCCTACTTCAATCCCGGCCATTGTCAGTTTCTCGGCCAATTCTTCCGGGCTCCATGGTATGGAAGTATAATCCTTTAACCAACGATAAGAAACCTTCACCTATATTCCTCCCTTGCCAGCCATTTCACTTGAACTGATGCAAAAACCGCTGATCATTCGTGAAAAAGAGCCTGATATCATTAATTCCGTATTTGAGCATGGCAACTCGCTCAATACCCATTCCAAAGGCTAACCCTGAAACTTTTTCAGTATCATACCCAACCTTTTCCAACACCCGCGGATCCACCATTCCGGACCCTAAGATTTCCAGCCAGCCTGTGTTGGAGCATACCTTGCACCCTGTGCCGCGGCAGATGATACAGGAAACATCGACTTCCGCGCTGGGCTCAGTAAATGGGAAATAACTGGGCCGGAACCTAATCCTGGTTTCGGGACCGAACATGGCCTTGGCAAAAGCCTCCAGCGTCCCTTTCAAATCGGCAAACGTAATCCCTGCATCAACAAGCAGCCCCTCAACCTGATGAAACATCGGGGAATGAGTCAGATCAGAATCAGCACGGTAGACCTTTCCCGGGACAATAATCCGTACCGGGGGGTCCTGCCGTTCCATAACATGGATCTGGACCGGCGAAGTATGGCTGCGCAGAAGAAAATCTTCGGTAATATAAAAGGTATCCTGCATGTCTCTGGCAGGGTGGTCCTTGGGGATATTCAGGGCTTCAAAATTATAATAATCAAGTTCAATCTCGGGCCCTTCCACAGCCTGATAACCCATGGATATAAAGATCTGCTTGATTTCATTCAGCACCAGAGTCAAAGGATGCAGACTGCCGATCTTTGGTTTGCGCCCCGGCAAGGTGATATCCAATGCCTCCTCCTGGAGACGCTTTTGCTGAATCTGTTTCTCCAGTTCAGCCTCCTTCTGCTCATAGAGCTGTTCAAGTTCGACTTTCAACTGATTGACCATTTGACCGACTACAGGCCTTTGGTCCGCGGGTATACTGCCCATACTCCTCAGCAGCTGGGTGACTTCACCTTTTTTGCCCAAATACTTCACCCACAGCTGCTGCAGTTGTGCCAAACTTTCAATTTTGCTGCATTCCTCCACAGCGCTTGATTTTACCGATTGAATTCTTGCTTCCATCATTACACCTCCAGCCTGATAATAAAAAAGCCTTCTACATCCAAGGGACGTAAAAAGCTTCCGCGGTACCACCCTAGTTGATTATGCACGGCAGCATAACCCACTCTTGATCCGATAACGGCGGATGCCCGGCATGGCCTACTCCAATTTCAACCAGCGGCTCGAGAGTGAATTTCAATCAACTTATCCCCCAATAGGCTCTCAGTCTGCGGCCTATCGTCCCTGTGGTTTCCATTAACCTACTTGTCTCCTTCATCGCCTTTGACTCTGACCTGATGTCAACCACAATCGCTTTACAAAGATAATGCAACACACAATGACATCTAATGTAATGTATGAATCTGTAAAGCAGCAAGCTGCTTGTAAAGCAAATAAGCTGCTATGGAACCGGTAGCTAAGAAAATTCTCCACACAACCTCAGGTGTCAAGCTCATTAACTACCACCCTCTTCTGCACGATGATAATTCAATTATAACACAAGGCCAAAACGCTTACAACTAGATTAACTGCCTTTGGCGGGCCACATCATAGATGAGGATGGCGGCAGCGGCTGCTGCATTCAAAGACTCGACTTCGTTGGCAAGGGGGATAAACACCCGTTCATCACTGTGTTTTATCAAGTAGGGCTGGACGCCGTTGGCTTCATTGCCGATTATCAGGGCACAAGGCTCGGACAAATCGGCGTCATAATACCGGACGGCGTTGTTCAATGCAGCTGCAACCATTTTCAGCTCAAAAACCCGACAATGCTCCAAACATTCCCGGGCAGTCATGGTGCCCAGGGCGATCCTGCCGACAGCGCCCATCGAGCCTCTTACAGCCTTCGGGTTAAATGGATCAACCGTTCCGGAAACCAACCAAAGCCCATCCACCCCTGCGGCCAATGCAGTCCTTATGATCGTGCCCAGGTTGCCGGGGTCCCGAATCCTGTCGACGACAACTATTACACCTTGCTTCAGCTGTGAATTCCAGTTTGTTACCGGGTTTGGTTTCTTTACTACTGCCAGTACGCCTTGATCCGTATCGGTGTCACAGATCTCAGCAAAGACTTTTTCTGTGCACAGATACACTTTGGTGTTTTGTTCAGCTTGGATCTGGGCCAATAACTGCCGGCCTCGTTCAGAGGCTGCCAAACGTTTGGTATAGTAAAGCTCGCAGATGCTGCTGGTTTTGTACAGATCCTCTACCAGCCGCAGCCCTTCGGCAAGGTAAAAGCCGGACTCATCTCGGTACCGGCGGCGGTACAGCTTTTTGACGAACTTGATGCGTTCATTTTGGGTGCTTGAAATCTCCACCTGGATTCTCCTTATAGAAAAAATCCGGATAACCTACCCGGATCCTTCTTGAGTTTAACAGTCTTAACCACTCTTTTTAGCTACTGCAACCAGCTGCTTGAATGCCTCTGCATCGTTTACCGCCAAATCAGCCAACACTTTACGGTTAATCTCCACTCCGCTTGCCTTCAAGCCGGAAATGAAGCGGCTGTACGACATTCCGTTCTGCCTGGCAGCTGCGTTAATGCGAGTGATCCACAACCTGCGGAAATCCCGTTTTTTATTGCGCCTGTCACGATAAGCATAGGCCAATGACTTGAGTACCTGCTCGTTCGCGGGACGGAACAGTTTACTCTTGCCGCCATAATACCCTTTGGCCAACTTGAGTACTTTCTTATGGCGCCGCCGTGCTACAACCCCGCGTCTAACTCTTGACATATCAATCTTCCCCCTATCTTTCTACTATCCATAAGGCAGCATCTGTTTTACACGCCTGGCATCGTTACTGCTGACCAGGCTGCTCTGGCGCAGTTTGCGCTTTCTTTGGGCTGTTTTTTTCCCCAGCTTATGACTCTTATACGCACGATTGCGCCTGATTTTACCAGAGCCAGTAATTCTGAAACGTTTGGCTGCTCCCCTATGGGTTTTCATCTTAGGCATAAAAAATCCCCCTTAATCTAGGACGCAAAACGGTTTAGTTTTCGTCCGCTTTATTCTTTCCTGTTTTGGCATTGTCGGTCTTTGGTACCAAAATCATGACCATATTACGTCCTTCCAATTTAGGGACTCGCTCAACAACACCGAAATCTTTGACATTATTGGCTAAGTCTTCAAGCTTTTGCTTGGCAAGTGCAGTATGGATAATTTCCCTGCCGCGAAAACGGATCGAGACTTTCACCTTGTCTCCGGCTTTGAGAAATTTCTCTGCACTTCGAGTTTTGACTAAGAAGTCGTGCTCATCAATTTTCGGGCTCATCCGAAGCTCTTTGATATTGATCACTTTCTGTTTCTTTCTGGCCAACTTGTCGCGTTTGCTTTGTTCATACTTATGTTTGCCGTAATCCATGATGCGGCATACCACAGGCGTAGCATTGGGTGCAACTTCAACCAAATCCAAGCCACGCTCACTGGCCATCCGGATGCCGTCTCGCACACTCATAATTCCCAGTTGTTGGCCTTGTTCGTCGACAACTCTGACCTCCCGAGCGCGAATCTCCTCGTTAACTCTCAAATCACTGCTAATGTGCATCACCCCTTGGTTTTAATTAAAAAAAAGCGGATCGCCGCACCCACCCGCTTATACACAAAATCGTCCAAATGGTCTTTCCGAGTTTGGTTAAACCTTGTGAACTCTGTGTTACAAGGTGAGAAGCGGTGACTTCTACTTAGCAATAATTAATATAGCATATCAGTTACTACTCGTCAAGCTTCTTCGCACACCTGGTAGTATCAACCCACTGTCGGATCGAAGATCTCGTTTATCACTGTGACGAGCCAGAACGATTTTTTGTTTCGTAGATTTAGAATCTGAAAGTCTCGTTAGCAAGTTACCTTAACCAAGCTGACCAAAGCTTAGTTCTTCTTCCAAAAGAAGGAATATTGCCCAGAGTTTCAAAACTAGAACCAACAGCCTAAGGATTGGCACCATTTTCTCGGTGAACTCTTAGGTGAGCCATCTGGTTCGCCCCTAAATAAGACCAAACCATAGGACGGCTGCTCAATCGCGCCGATAAAACATGGCTTACATGGCCTTCTGCACTACAGCCAACTAACAAGTTTCTATACAAGAGCTTCTCTCTTAATCAAAGGTTCTTCCTTGAGTTCTATCTTTTCTGGATTAAACCTGCGGACAATGTTAAGCTCCGTCTGTCCTGACACGCTGATACCTTGTGTCTGCTCTTCGATACTTTTTCCCGCCTTGGCGTACGACTTATCAACAGCCTCTTTTAGTAAATCCGCTTCCAGAAGATTGTCCAACCGCTGATGAGGTGTGTATTCCCACCAATACATCAGCAAGA